>Ga0126342_10003749_pt1 | contig 25436 bp, 23 predicted proteins | sample Cyp1metagenome_FD_92528 | JGI IMG/M metagenome (GOLD analysis project Ga0126342, IMG submission 92528) | Coral microbial communities from Lord Howe Island, Old Settlement Bay, Australia - Cyphastrea 1 metagenome | ecosystem: Host-associated > Invertebrates > Cnidaria > Coral ... | reverse complement strand
TGCATCCTCGTTGGGACGAACAATGCCGCGACACGATGCTGACAGTCCCTCCGCAACTCACCTCTTCCCTTCCTTCTTTCTCCTGCCCCGCTAGCTTTCGTCATCCACCCCCGGCCTCAAGTTAGTCGCGCAGCTCGCGCACCTGCAGATTCCAGCGAGGTACCGCAGCCGGCGGAAGCACAGGGTGACTTTGGGCTGCAGCGCACCCTGTATTTCCGCAAGAATGATGACTTCCAGAGCTGAGATTCAGTTTAGCTAAAGGTGGCAAAGGAATGTGGACGCAAAATCTACCGACAAATCTAGCGCCCTTGATAATGGGCTTCGCTGCTTTATGATAGGTGGAATAGATACAGTGGAGTCGACACCTTTTCTCTGTGTGTGTAAAACTTCTACTCCTGCAGGGGGCCCAGGGGCACTTGGATGGCATGGGCCAACGAAGACCCATCCAAGTTGCTGTGAAAACGTACCTGCAATGTTATTTTCTGATCGACATGGCAAGGGGCTAAGCCGAGAACCCCCATCCTGATTTTATTGCACGTTATGGGATTCAGTTCCCGACGGATCACTGCAATGGTCCAGTTCTTGCCTAGTGTGTGTGTGGAACGTCTGAACAGACGTAAAACTTCGCTGGCGGCTTATTTTATTCATATTTCTTATTAGAGCAGGGGATCACCGGGGTCCCGGGGGGTCGGTGATCAATGAAGACACCTCCTCGGGACCACCTGGGCGCATTTAAGTCGCAGCTGGTGGCCGCCATATCACTTATCTTGTTTATTTGCACGTTTTGGGATTCAGTTCCCGACGGATCACTACAATGATCCAGTTCTTGTCTAGTGTGATTTCCACGGTGACTCCGACATGGTGCCATGGACCCAAGTGAGGGAACCCTCTTTAGGGTGAATGCTGACTGACTGACTTCCGAACTCACACATTTTAATCTAGCAATTCGTTTAAGTATTGTGAATCAGTTTGCCTTGCCGTTCATCAGCCTTTTTGTCCTGCCGACCCTGCCGTTTCTGTGTACCTCGGAAACTCTCCAACTTTGCGCAAGTGACGCTGCTCCGACCAGCCAGAAACATGGTCTTTTACAGTGACAGAGCACAGCCCGTGTTGGACCATTACATTTCAGGCTGAGGCTACATGCTTTCAGATGTGGTCCTCTTTCTTTTGATGGTTTTCTGGTGAGGTTGAACATATCGTGCATCTAATTCACTTGAACTTGAACAGTTGTTTAATGCCCACTCGTGGGTGTGACCGACTACCGTCCCGTCGAGGGAGTAACGCACCACCTTGTATCTAGGAATTGAATCCAGATTAAACCACTTCTGTTCTTTCGCACGGTTTCATCAACTAGTTCTCCATTCGGCCCCCTATTTCATGTGTGTGGTTCTTTTCCTATGTAGGTTGGGTCCTGCGCGTGCTGAGGCAGGCTTAGGTTTCGCCGTGGTAGGTTGGTTCAGGCGCTTCTGTCTTCCCCCCGGTCCGCTGGTTTTGCTCCGTTTCCGTCGGCCTCCGCTTTTCTTTTTTCTTGCCCTTTCAGGGTTTGCCCGCTCCCGGCCAGGTGTGTTGGTGTTTGCTCTTTGCATTCCCCTAATTTTCCATCTCATCTTCATGTTCATCTCACTCTCATCCTTGTTTTCATCCTCACCTCATTTTCAGGACCTCACCCTGCCTTGAGCAGGGTGTGTGTGTGTGTGGAACGTCTGAACAGACGTAAAACTTCGCTGGCGGCTTATTTTATTTATACATCTTATTAGAGCAGGGGATCACCAGGGTCCCGGGGAGGTCGGTGATCAACGAAGACACCTCCCCGGGTCGGTGATCAACGAAGACACCTCCCCGGGACCCGTGTAAACGTACCTGCGGGACTTTGGTGGTGCACCTGGGCGCATTTAAGTCGCAGCTGGTTGGTGGCCACCATAGTCCCATATACATATATATAATATATATAATACATATATAATATATATATATTATATATATATATATAATATATATATATATAATATAATATATATATATATATATCACTTATCTTATTTATTTGCGCGTTTTGGGGTTCAGTTCCCGACGGATCACTACAATGATCCAGTTCTTGTCTAGTGTGTGTGAAACATCTGAACAGATGTAAAACTTCTTCCTAATGGGTGTTGTCATTAGATGCGGCGGGCAGTGAAGCTCATGCCATCCGCTGCCCAACGAAGACGGTGGTTTGAGATTGTGATATCGGGACTGATCAATGATCCAGTTCCTTCCTATAGTGTGATTTCCTTTGTGGCTCTGACATGGTGCCATGGACCCATTTGAGGGAACCCTTTTGGGAGAATGTGGACGAACAGAACTCTGAATTTACACTTTGAATTTAATCCTTCGTCCACGTAAAATGAACAGTCGGCCATTCGTTTGTGCACCATTTTCTCGAGATCCCGCTGCCCCTGCCGTGGACATGGGATGTGGCTAACCTGAGAGCCACAACATCGATTTACCTTACATCAATAATCTTGTTTACTTGCACGTTTTGGGATTCAGTTCCCGACGGATCACTTCAATGATCAATTTTTTTTCTAATGTGTGGGCATCATGCGATTGGCCATTTCCAGAGGAAGTAGTTATTGGCGCTTCGTTCGCGATTGCATGTTCTCTTTTGGGACATTTGTACTGAATTTACATCCTGCAGGGATTGAAGCCATCTGGTTCTTTGCCGGAGTGGCTCTTTGAAGAACGACCAGTATGGCTGGACGTAGGGAAACTCAAAATCCTGGAGTGTACTGTGTTTTCTTTAACAATCTTTTTGTTGAACAACTAGTGCCTTTCCAAACTGTTTGGTGGCATCCCTGCTTTTGAGGCTTTGCTGAGTTTCCTAGAGGATCCGGACGTGCTGCTTGCCACTGCCTCATTGAGCTTTTGGGATAAGTTGGACACAACACCCTGACCAACTCAGCAACATTCAGCAACTATTTATGTGGATCTCTGAAATGCAGGTCCGTTTGGGAGGCCGGGTCCTGAAAAGGGAGGATTCGAAATGGTCTCTATCTAGTGGGTCTTGAGGCATCCTTGTGCTCGCTCTAATTCCTTCTGGATTTCATACTTTTTCCTTATTTTTTCGAGAGTCTCCGAGTCATTCGGCAAGTTTTTTCCGATTGTAGTTCAGTACAGTTCTTTGCTGGTTCCTCACCTGGACCTTGACAACCTGTACTGATCATGTGTGTGGACGAAGTAGCCAAACCTATTTCATCCTATTCCCTTTCTTCGCGTTGACCGTCTATCTACATTGGTATTGTGTGCACCTATATGTGCAAATGTTTGCAAATTGAATCTACATACTCCTGTCATTACATGCAACCCACATTCTGTCAGATTGAAAGATATGGAACGACTCCTAGGGTTTTGGACTCATCGACCCGCGGACTCCTTCCAATCTGCCTCCTTTTTCCTGGTGTGGCCAGGGTCCCGCCGTGCCAGAGGGCTGAGACCGGCCAAAGGGCGGTTGCCGCAGCTGCAGGAGACCGTTCGATTCGTCGAGTCGACTGCATGAATAGACTCCGAATGGATATGATATGATAATATATGATATGATATAATCTGGAATCTGATTTATGATATGATATGATATGATATGATATGATTTGTGATTTGTGATTTGATATATGAGATGTATGGTTCAACATATGATATGATATGATATGATATGGTATGATATGGTATGGTGTGATATATGATATGTTTTGATATGATATGATATGATTTGTGATTTGATATATGATATATTATATATGGTTCAAAATATGATATGATTTGATTTGATATGGTACGATATGATATATAATATGATTTGATATGATATGATTTGTGATTTGATATATGATATGATATATGATATGGTATGATATGATTTGATATCATATGATTTGTGATTTGATATATGATATGATTTGATATGATATGATTTGAAATGATATGATTTGATCTGATCTGATATGATATGAAATGATATTTGGTATGATATGATATGATATGCCGGATTGATATATTCTATGTGTCGATAATAATATATATATATATATACACACATACATACAGTACATATATATATATAAATACATGTCAGATATGATTCATGATATGAAATCCATAGAATTTGCTGAGGAGGTAGCTGTACCCATGGAGCAGCTGCGAAGTTGGGGACGAGAAGAGCTGCAAGAGGACCCACATTTTTTTTCTTCTCAGGGAGCTGCTGGACTATACAGAACTGTTTCGGGATGAGATGATGTTTGAGTATTCGGGGCCTTTTTCAGAGTCCAAGGGTGAAGCGAACTTTAGGAAACCTATACCTACTGGTATGCTTATTTATGTTTGCCTACGTATGAAAGCATTGGAGCCTTGAGGTTGGAATCCATAGGGTTCGTGAGTCAAGTGACTCTATAATCCGCCCCCCTCACAGGCAGCTGATCAAGGCCGCCAGGTTGGAAGAGCAGCGGAGTTAAGTTTTCCTGTGCTTTGTCAAGTCGGAGAGATACAGCAGAAAACATCAAAACAATTATATAAGATGGAAATGCCTTCACTTGACAGGAAAAAATCAACAGAATATCTACTTCTGGAGACAGTCCTGTTCCTGTTTCTTTGGCAGGTTCGACCTGTGGCAGTTTTTGCAGCCGATGCTGAAAATGCAGCTGATGCTGTACAGGTGCCAATTGGCAGCTCAAGGGGAGTTCAAAAAAACACTACTTTTTGCACTTTCCTTTTCGAAAAACGATAAGGTTTCAGGTTTACAGCTGTGGAGGAACATGGACAGTCCGACACCATTTTCAAGTGACCCAGTCTTCATGTCTTCGCAGAGCTTTCTTGGCCCCAAGGTGTTGCGATCTATGGGTTTCAAACGCTTGGCCAACCTTCACACCAAGGAGGGGTCTTTGTGATTGCGGTGCCCCGGTTTTGCAGTCAGTGTGACTTTCAGTCTGAACAATTTGACTCTAGACACATGCGCAATTCACTGGCAGGTGTGTTTAATGGCAGTCTGATATCAGCATCGTCAGAGACCTGGGAGGCTTTTCTGCAGCAGTTGCAAGACCTCCCCCGGAGTGACAATCCATGACGCAGCAGAAAAATGCTGCTGCTGTGTCTTAGAACATGAATTTGAAAGGGGCAGGGGTGCGATGCTAAGACCCAATGGCCCTGGAACTTGAGCTGCGCGAAGACCGGAATATGACATTGAAATATATTGAAATATATTGTCGAAGGAAGTTTAGAAGTCAAACTTCTGGAGAGACGGAAAAGCAGAGGTGGGAAGAGTCAGAGAAGAGAAGAGAAGAAGAGAGAAGATCAGAGAAGAGAAAGAGTAAGAAGAAACACGATGCAGGTGCGGGAAAAGGTAGAAAAGTCGCGAAACACTGCGTTTTTTCCAATGATTTGTGGTTCAGGAAGGTCGAAAAGTAGGCTTGCTAAAGCGGCCGGGTGCGGAGCCATCTGGCTAGATGCGAGATGAAAAATTGCACGCCGTTTCGGCGCGAAGCACATTTGGAAGTCAAAATGCACAAAGCACACCAACGTCGGACCACTTTTGGAAGCTGGGATGTGGAAAAAGTGCACGCCGTTGTGGCGCGAAGCGCAGTTCGAAGTAAAAACGTACAAAGCACACCATGCTCGGAGCACTTTTGGAAGTTGAGATGTCGAAAAAGTGCACGGCGTTGTGGCGCGAAGCACAGCAAGATGCAGTTCACATGGCCGGTGCAGTACAAGAGACATGTTTATCAGACATGTTAGGAGGCCAGGGCGCTGATTTCCTGAGAGCGGTTGCATTTCGGAGCATCAGATCTTCAGGTTTTCTAAGATGCTTTTGCGTGAGAGGTGCAGCACTTCGTATGACCTGGCATCACTTTTTCGTGGCGGGCTCAGTACTTTAGGCAGATGGAGTGGACAAATCGCAAAAACGCATTGGTACGAAGCCGTCAGCTCTGCACTCAGCTTTCTATTTTTGAAGGAAGTCTCGCAGAATTGCTTCGTTTTTGATGTTGTCACCGTCGAAAAATGAGGAAGTCTCCCAGAATTGCTTCGTTTTTGCTCTTGTCAACTTCGAAAATTGAGGAAGTCTCGCAGAATTGCTGCGTTTTTGACGTTGTCAAGTTGAAACATTGAGGAAACCTCGCAGAATTGCTTCGTTTTCAAGATAGATAGATAGATAGATAGATTAGGTTAGATTAGAATAGATTAGATTAGATAGAAACAAAGTTTAGATTAGAATAGATTAGATAGCCCGATAGACAGATAGATAGGTAGACAGATAGCTGGATAGATAGATAGATTAGATTAGATTAGCTTAGCTTAGCTTAGCTTAGCTTAGCTCAGATAGATAGATAGACAGTATAGTATAGTATCGTATCGTGTCGTATCGTATCGTATCGTATCGTATAGTATAGTATAGTATAGAATAGATAGAAATCAAGAAAGATAGATAGATAGATCGTATAGATAGATAGACAGACAGATAGATAAATAGATAGATTAGATTAGATAGATTAGATTAGATTAGATTGGTTTAGTTTAGTTTAGTTCAGTTTAGAGTAGATTAGATTAGATTAGCTAGATAGATAGATAAATCGGATAGATAAGATAGATAAGATAGATAAGATAGATAAGATAGATAGATAGATAGACAGATAGATAGATAGACAGATAGATTAGATTAGGTTAGGTTAGACTAGAACAGATTAGATTAGATTAGATTAGAATAGATTAGACCGACAGATAGATAGATAGATAGATAGATAGATAGATAGATAGACAACTACAACTACAACTACAACTACACTACGCTACATTACAAACAACTACAAGTACCACTACACCACAGCTACAACTACAACTTCAACCCCAACCTCCACTTCAACTACACTACAGCTACAACTACCACTAACACCAAGGCTTTAACTACAACTACAACTTCAATTTCAACTTTCAACTACACTACAACTACAACTACAAATACCACAACACTACACTACAACTACCATTACCACCACGGCTATAACCACAACTACAACTACAACTACCGCTAAACTACACTCCTTTACACTACAACCGCAACCACAACTACCACTACACTACAACGACAACTGCAACTACCACTACACTACTACTACAACTGCAACTACAACTAGAACTACAAACTACACCACACCACACCACACCACACCACACCACACCACACCACACCACATTCAGCAGTTGTGGGTGAGGTGACCGGTGACCACTGCAACCACTCCAAAAAACACAAACCCAACCACGTTTCGGTCCATCAGTGGATTCGCTCTGCCATCCATGCATCAGAACAACTCACCTCTCCTATAGTTTCAGTTCTTTGAAACTTCCGCCACTGCCTGGTGCGGTACTACTGGAGGCATATTGAAATATATTGCGTTTCATTCTGCAGATGTTTTTGTGCATTTGACTTTCCATCTGTAGCGCTTCAGCAATCAAGTCTAGTAGCGTTACATAGCTTCAGACATGGCTCCTCAGCTGCTTTCACAATGGAGGCGCTTGACGCATGAACCACAGGACGCATCTAGCGCTTCAAGGACATGTCAGAACACACGGGTCGCAAGATCCCAGCCACCGCAGTGGGGTGTCGCACTGTGAAGCCATGGGAAATATTAGCACTTTGGCTGCAGGGCTGTGGAGGTCCATGGAGACGAAATCTTTCTCTGGAGAAAGCTCTGCGAATTGTGGATGTGTTGTCTCCCAGGTGACCATGTGAAGTTGTGCAATGAGGCGGGAGACCACCAACTTTATCAGCCGCAATGTTTGAGTTCCGACTCGTGGAAGGAAACAAAACAACTGTATACAATAATATATATATATTATATTTATATATATTATATATATATATATATATGAGATTACATATAATACACACACATACAAACACCAACATATTGGATCATATTCCTCCATCGTTCCACCATTCATTCACTCAGAGCCAATCTGGGATTGGAAGATCAGATTGCCGTACTTGGCACGATGTTTGTCATTGAAGGAACTGCAAATGGCATGTGTCATGAATTGTAAGTCTTGGAATCTTCAGAATCCGAAAGTGTGTTGTGACAGGAGTGTGCTGTGCGTGCTAGTGAGTACGTCAGGCTGGTAAGAGTGGGTGATTTGTTGCATGCTTTCCAGACTTGAAGATATCAGACATTTTTGAGATTCTTTGGGATTCCTTGAGATTTTTCGAGATTCTTTGAGTTAGTGATCTTTAGCACAAAAACAGAAGACCGAGATCATTGGCCCGTTGCTGAAAGATCAGAAAGCCGCAAGGGATGGCCAGATTCGCATGGAGAAGGTGATGGACGAAGATAGGCCAGGCATTGGAACTTGGAACTTCTTGGCAGTCCAACATGTATGACATGTATGACATTGAGATGAACAGTGATGGGAATGGGTCATTGCTGTCCGCTGCGGGCGTTCTCCCAAGCTTTCTGAATCATATCTGCAGAAAAGACATGCGAAAAACAGTAAGTAGAAAAGCTGAGTTCTTGCAGTGGCGTTGCTAGAGAAAGTATCGTGTGCTTTCACCACACTTTTCGAGCCTCAGCATCTTGCATTTCAGCATTTTTGCAGCCACTCAACCGTGAAAGCCATGCCAAATTCCCTTGTCGTCACGGAACTGCCGACAAAGCAACCGACAGTGCAAGCAAACCAACAACCCAGTATATAAGCCCCCAACTCACTCTTGCAAAGCAAATTGCAAATTGATGGCGGTAACCATTGGTGTGTCTGGCAAGGCCTCTTGTTAGCAACTTCAGATGTGAAGTTTGTCGAGGAATGAGTGAAGCCTTATCTGGCAACGTGTGGATTCCCTGCCCTGCAATGACTTAGGTGGACCCCGGACGAGAAGATTCTGAGCGAAGCTTGCCAGAATTTGGCTGGCGCTTCCAAGGTATCTCCTGATGTATTGACCAAAAGTTGGGGCTTTGAACACTTGGAGATAAAGGCATTCAATTGCATTTCTCATACATATTGCTTATGTACTTCATTTTTTTCCCCAAACCGTGTACTGTTAGGGGTTCTTAATGCTTTCTTAAGGTGTCCGCCTTGGTGTTGGATGGTGTGTCCGCCTTCCCGAGGGTCTTGTCTCCCCTTGGCTCCCCTTGTACCTGTTCGTGTTTCCCTTTGTTGGATGGTGTGTCAGCCTTCCCGAGGGTCTTGTCTCCCCTTGTCTCCCTTCTTGTTTCCCGTTGTTGGATGGTGTGTCCGCCTTTCCGAGGGTCTTGTCTCCCCTGTCTGTTTCCCTTTGTTGGATCGCGTGTCTGCCTTCCCAAGGTCTTGTCTCCCCTTGTCTCCCCACGAAATGCCTGTGTTGGATGGTGCCTCCGCCTTCCCAAGGTCTTGTCTCCCCTTGTCGTCTTCCATTGTCTCCCATCTCCCTTCTTGTTTCCCTTTCTTGGATGGTGTGCCCGCCTTCTCGGGGTCTTGTCTCCCCTGGTCTCCCATTGTCCCCCATTGTTCCCCTTTCTCTCCCATTGTCTACCACATGGTGTGTCCGCCTTCCTGACGTCTTGTCTCCGAATTGTCTCCCATTGTCCCCACATGTGTGCCTGTGTTGGATGGTGTGCCCGCCTTCCTGAGGTCTTGCCTCCCCTTGTCTCCTATTGTCTCCCTTCTTGTCTATCCTTGTGTCCGGTTGTCTCCCATTGTCTCCCATTGTCTCCCGACATGTGTGCCTGTGTTGGCTGGTTCACTTTCCCGAAGTCTTGTTTTAGATATGTGTGCCGCATGCCTGTGTTGGATGGTGTGTCCGCCTTCCCGATGTCTTGTCTCCCCTTGTGTCCCCACATGTGTACCTGTGTTGGATGGTGCCTCTGCCTTGGATGATGTGTCCGCCCTTCGCGGTCTTGTCTCCCCTTGTCTGCCTGTGTTGGATGGTGCGTCCGCCTTCCCGAGGTCTTGTTTCCCCTTGTCTCCCATCTCCCTTCTTGTCCCTTTGTTGGATGGTGTGCCTGCCTTCCCGACGTCTTGTTTCCCCTTGTCTCCCATTGTCTCCTCACATGCGCGCCTGTGTTGGATGGTTTGTCCGCCACCCCGAGGTCTTGTCTCCACTTGTCTTCCATTGTCCCCCTTCCTGTTTCCCCGTCTCCCCTTGTCTCCGGTTGTGTGCCATTGTTTCCCATTATCTCCACATCTATCCCTGTCCTGGATGGTGTGTCCGGATGGTGTCTCCGCCTTGGATCACATCCGCCTTGAAGAGGCCTTGTCTCCCCTTGTCTCCCATTGTCTCCCCACATGTGTGCCTGTGTTGGATGGTGTGTCCGCCTTCCCGAGGTTTTGGCTCCCTTGTCTCCTTGCTTGTCTCCCAGCTTGTCTTCCTTCTTGTCTCCCAGCTTGTCTCCCAACTAGTCTTTCTTCTTGTTTCTCTTTGTGGCGGGTGGTCTGATTTTGCATTTTTTTTCAAACAGTGTACTGTTAGGGGTTCTTAAGGCTTTCTTAAGGTGTCCGCCTTGGTGTTGGATGGTGTGCCTTCCCGAGGTCTTGTCTTCTATCTTGTGTCCCAGCTTGTCTTTCTTCTTGTTTCCCTTAGTGGCAGGTGGTCTCATTTTGCATTTTGGCCCAAACAGTGTGCGGTTAGGGGTTCTTAATGTTTTCTCATGTCATGTGTTCGACCCTGTTCCTCAAAAACACGTCTTGAATCCAGCCACTGTTTGGGGTCTACGGTGGTGTAATTTTTTCTTTACCATGAATGTGCCACAAGTGAAGTAGTCCATTTAGGTCAACTGGGTAACCCGTTTGTAGCCTTCTGCATGCAAGCTACTAAGGCATAAAACTCAATGCCAAGTCTGAGCGAACGGCTTGCTTTTGCATCTACGATAATGAGCCTCTCTGCCTGACTTGCGTCCCCGCAAAGACAGCAACTTACTTGTGTGAAGAATCTACGGAGTCTAGGTTGGTTAGCTCATGTGATAGATTCTTACCAAGACCATCAAATTCATTCTCTACCGATTCTGTGCAGTAAGATGCACAAGATGACGCAGGTTCCGCATGTGGCTACACACACAAGCGTTCAGCAGTGACCTTTCTTGCCCGGCTATTCCATTTGGTTGCATATATATATATATATGCATATACAACATCATCACAAATAAGCAAGATACTCTGCTCTTCTGATATGGGCAGAAGCGCCCTGAACAATCCTGAACTGAGGGCGGATCCTCGCATTTGCGTTTGGAAGAATGGAAAGGCTTTCCCATCGCCAAACATTGCGACTCATCGGGGGAAGGCCCTGGTGGCTGCAACTGATGTTTCCCACTTTTGAGACAGGTTGGCATTATGCACTTCATCAACAGATCCTTCCTTTATATCCCTTTATGCAATATGGAAACACATTGATGAGTGAATCCTTGCCTTCAAGCCTAAAACCAGCTCAGCGACACAGTTGTGTTTGTATTTGAGGAAATCCATGACGTCGTGAGTTGTGAGGCAGCATAGTGGCTCCGCATCTCAGAGTATATAGAGTTGTCGATGTTGCGTCGGAAGCCATGTGGTATATCACGGGTCCGAAGCTGGCGCAGAGGGCTGCTCGTCATGCCTGGGTAGGCACTGGATCAGAGACAGTTGCAGATGCATATGGCCGAGCTGGAGATGAACGCTATCCCCTGGATGTACAAGACTTTCTGAAATTGTTGCGACGCAAATTTGGTACCTTAGTTCGAGCCTGGCGCGTCGCACTGGACAAAGATAGTGGAAGCGAATTGGAATTTTGTGAATTTGTGGCTGCCGTGCGCCAAATGGGCGCGGGGCAGAATGCGAGAAGCCTTTGGTTCAACTTGGATGTGGATCAGAGTGGCACCTTGAGTCTTTACGACTTGGACCCAATTGCTGCCCATGCTTTGGACAAATTCCGCTATCTCTGTACCAGTCAGTATGGCTCCATTCAGAATGCTTTTGCCAATGTCTTGGATTTGAACAAGTCCGGCATGATTGATATTGATGAGTTCATTGAATGCACGGGAGAGATGGGCTATGATGCAGCCGCCGCACAAGAGCTTTTCGGCTTTCTGCGGCCACGGCCAGGGGCTCGCGTGTTGAAGTCCATTGATTTGGATTTTTTGCAAAAATGGGAAAATGCCAAACAAGAGAAGAAGGAGAAGGCTGGCACTTTGCATGTAGGCTGGGTGAATCGAGATCCATGCGCAGCCTGGGAATATCGGCAAATGGCAGAGAAATTGGCCGCATCTGGCGATACAATTGCCGCTCCCAGAGAAAAGCAGAGGATGTCGGAAACTCCCTTTACAGCAACTGCTGTGGCAATTGCAAAAGCCACAGCACACGCACATGCTGGTGAGTCAGATTCAGCTGGCAAAGAGAGAGCTGAAACTTTGACTTCACTGACTTCACTCTTTCCAGCTGATGCGAAGAAAGCTGCTGGGCATCGAAGAGTGGAGAATCATGCAACAGCTGCGTCCATCATGAAAGCAGGAGAGAGCATTGGATGTTACAGTATGCGCCTAGCTTCTGATAATGAAACAGCTTTTAGCCGCTTTATCCAATATTTGTTGGACAGGTTCAAATCCTTGGCGGCTGCCTGGGATGCTATGGATCCACAGGACACTGGAGAGGTCACAAGGTCAGGTTTTGCCTCTGTTGTTTGTTTCAAGCTGGGCTATTGCAAGAAGGCACCAGAAGCTCGCAGGCTCTTTGAAGCTTTGCCTAAAAAGGACGCACATCGCATCACATGGAGAGATTTGGGACTGACGGCTGAAGATTGGCTGGAGTTTTCAACTCAGAAGAAATGGGATGTGCTGCAGAAACGCTTAGAAGCGCAGAAGAGAAGAGCCGGAGATGGTGCCAGAAAGGCACTCCAGCAACATTACGAGCGGTCTTTGAAGAAGGGACCACAGGTGAAGCTTGTTTTCGGTGAGAAACCTCCCGTATACCATGACAACTTACCAAAGTGGTGGTCTAGGCCTCTGTCTGCCAGATAGGATTTCTTAGAGTTTTTAAAGAATTGCTCAAGAGTGCTGATCAAGCATGTTGCCTTGCAAACCAACTTCCACTGGAGCCATTTGACGTACTGAAAATGCTCAAGTCGTTGTTCTACCTCTGTTACATGTCTGAAGCACAGCAGTTCCAGAGGTTGCAGATTCTGCCTGCAGTGTTTTTGCAGAATGTTCTGTTTCACATGTGGGCCGTGATGGCCCATACCAAGAATCATCTTTGCACCGAAAAGGGTCGAAATTGGGGTTGCTAGCGGGTCATGAGCTTTCCTGCCTTGGCCCTTGGCTTCGCCTGTAGAGAAAGAATCATTCCCTAAGCCGGCTCACAATGCTTTGGACTGAGAGAAGTGTGGCAGTTGCAAGGGAGACGGGGTTTAGCTGCCCTGGAAAGCTGGTATTTCAGCTTTTGAGTTGTGGGTGTTTGGCATTTGGACAACCGTTTTTTTTTTGAAATCCTCTGAGCTCAGTGCATCGCAGTGACCAGGCAATTTTAGCGGTTCTGATGCTGCTGGTGCTCAGCCTGGGCATTGTGACCTGCCTCAGTCATGAATGCAGGACGTTTCCAGCACTGTTTGTCAGGATCAATGATATTTGGGTGAATGGAGGCCAAAAAGCGTTGAGCCATGAAAAGGATCCTGTCTCAGAGCATCTTAAGGCTTAAGGAAAGATAGTTGAAACCACCACGAAAGATTCGGACACATAGTGATTTGCTGGTTGAACTATCTTGTGTTGCTGGTGAGGCCTTCGTTGTGTTGCTGGTGAAAATAGGTGGTGCTCCTGGTCTAGGCACTGCTGCAGAGTCCAGTAGAGTGGTCCCAAGATCATACTGTGTATTAAACAATGCATACATGCTTGCTATGTTTGGATATAACTATTGTATATGTATATAAATATATATATATATAATATATATATATATATATTACTATATATATATATACACATGTATTATTCTGGTTTAATTATGAATGAACAATGCTATTAATTCCCAGCAGCAGAAAGCTGTTGGGTTTCAATCTCTAGAAGCAGGGGGGTGGTATCCCGATTTTTCCCTCCTTGGCGATCAAGACGCAGCAGGGTTCCGGGAACCTTGGAACCTTGGAACCTTGGAACCTTGGAACCTTGGAACCTTGTCTCCCACTTGTCTCCCACTTGTCCCACTTGTCTCCCCCTTGTCTCCCACTCGTCTCCAACTTGTCTCCCACTTGTCTCCCACTTCTCTCCCACTTGTCTTCCACTTGTCCCCCACTTGCCTTCCACTTGTCTCCCACTTGTCTCCCACTTGTCTCCCACTTGTCTTCCACTTGTGTCCCGCTTGTCTCCCACTTGTCTTCCACTGGTCTCCCACTTGTCTCCCACTTGCCTCCCACTTGTCTTTCACTTGTCTGTCTCCCACTTGTCTCCCGTTTGTCTCCCACTTGTCTCCCACTTGTCTCCCAGTCGTCTCCCACTTGTCTCCCACTTGTCTCCCATCTGTCTCCCACCTGTCCCCCAATTGTCTCGCACTTGTCTTCCACTTGTCTCCCATCTGTCTCCCACCTGTCCCCCAATTGTCTCCCACTTGTCTTCCACTTGTCTCCCACTTGTCTTTCACTTGTCTCCCACTTGTCTCCCACTTGTCTCCCACTTGTCTCCCACTTGTCTGCCACTTGTCTGCCACTTGTCTCCCACTTGTCTTCCACTTGTCTCCCACTTGTCTCCCACTTGTCTCCCACTTGTCTCCCGCTTGTCTCCACCTGTCCCCGCTTGCCTCCCACTTGTTTTGCACTTGCCTCCCACTTGTCTTCCATCTGTGTCCCACTTGTCTCCCACTTGTCTCCCACTTGTCCCCCACTTGTCTCCCACTTGTCTCCCACTTGTCTCCCACTTGTCTCCCACTTGTCTCCCACTTGTCTGCCACTTGTCTGCCACTTGTCTCCCACTTGTCTCCCAGTCGTCTCCCACTTGTCTCCCACTTGTCTCCCATCTGTCTCCCACCTGTCCCCCACTTGTCTCCCACTTGTCTCCCACTTGTCTCCCACTTGTCTCCCGCTTGTCTCCACCTGTCCCCGCTTGCCTCCCACTTGTTTTGCACTTGCCTCCCACTTGTCTTCCAACTGTCTCCCACTTGTCTCCCACTCGTCTCCCACTTGTCCCCCACTTGTCTCCCACTTGTCTCCCACTGCTCCCCCAATTGTCTCCAACTGCTCCCCCAATTGTGACCCACTTGTCTTCCACTTGTCTTTCACTTGTCTGTCTCCCACTTGTCTCCCACTTGTCTTGCACTTGTCTTCCACTTGTCTCCGCCTTGTCTCCCACTTGTGTCCCAGTTGTCTTCCACTTGTCTTCCACTTGTCTCCCACTTGTCTCCCACTTGTCTTCCACTTGTCTCCCACTTGTCTCCCACTTGTCTTCCACTTGTCTCCCACTTCTCTCCCACTTGTCTCCAACTTGTCTCCACTTGCCTCCCACTTGTCTCGCACTTGTCTTCCATCTGTGTCCCACTTGTCTCCCACTTGTCTCCCACTTGTCTCCCACTTGTCTCGCACTTGTCTTCCACTTGTCTCCCACTTGTCTTTCACTTGTCTCCCGCTTGTCTCCCACTTGTGTCCCACTGTCTTGCACTTGTCTCCCACTTGTCTTGCACTTGTCTTCCACTTGTCTTCCACTTGTCTCCCACTTGTCTCCCACTTGTCTCCCACTTGCCTGCCACTTGTCTTCCACTTGTCTCCCACTTGTCTCCCACTTGCCTGCCACTTGTCTCCCACTTGTCTTCCACTTGTCTCCCACTTGTCTTCAATCTGTCTCCCAGTTGTCTCCCACTGCTCCCCCACTTGTCTCCCACTTGTCTTTCACTTGTCTGTCTCCCACTTGTCTCCCATGTGTCTCCCACTTGCAACCTTGGAACTTTGCCTGCTGCGGCTTGTCTTCCATTTGTGTCCAATCTTAGCTTGTCTGCTACTGTGTATCTTACGTTGTCTGTCACCTTGTTTCCCACCTTGTCTCCACCCTCAGACGTTGGAACCCTTGCTGCTGTTGAGTTGCAAAGCTGGGTTAATTATTTCTTATCCTCAGAAGTATCACTGTATCATGACTATAGTTATTAGTTTTTGTCTTCTTATTTTTACGTTCTTCCTTTTATTACTACCATGTTGTATATGCAGAACACTTGTAAATTGAATACTCTATATGATGCACTTGATCAATCCTCTAGCTTCATGGCTTCCGGTTTCCATCTGACTTGATTGTGGCAGCTGACCGAAAGCGAGCACCTCCAGATCCCAATGAACCTACTTGTTGCGGCTTGGTCTTATTTGACTGTTGTGACAGGTAGATAAGGGAGATCACGGAGACAGAATCTTGATGTGCTGTTTGAAACTAAAAAATCCTGTCCTCTCAGCACAGACAGAGAAGAAAACTCACATATACCAGAACCACGTGAAACTCCAGCAATTGTCGCCATTGTCAGCATTGTCAGCTATTACATGAGAAGCTAAGCGCTTATATAGGCAGGTTACGGCAGGGGGTCGAAGATGGACATTTGGCGGTGCTATGTCTGCTATGCTTTGGTCCAAACTCAGGTGGGGGAGGTTGACGAGACCTGCCAGTTCCTCAGGGGAAATTGTGCAGAATGCATGCCTTGCTGAATCCAGCTATTTCTTGAGGCATTTCTTGTGCTTATTCTTTGCTATCATTCTTGGCACCAGGCCTCCTGATGCTGATTCTGTGGAACGTCAATCAAAAAAAAGATTTCTAGAGCAGTGAGGCTGCAATATCCATTGCATAAGTGCAATGAGTCAAGGATTGTGATTCTAGTTTAAATGGCAAAGTGCTCTTGCAAAGTGCCAAGAATTTGCCCGCGAAATCGCTGTGATGTCTTCGGCATCTCCAATTGTGGGCATTTCAAAGAAATGTCCATTGCCTGTGCCAGCCATTCTTTGACCGGCACGCTGGTCCTGATCAGTGGCGCAGAGATGGAAAAGCATATACCTGTGTGTCCGCGCCATTTTGCACAATGCGTTGGAATTTGCAGCTGCTGGCATAGTCAGTTTGTATAACTCCCGGCAACTTTTAAACATTCGCCAGATTCCATAAACAGTCACAAAATGCTAAGGAACAATCCGGATTTACTGACCGTCTTTGATCAACGAACTCACAAGTGGTCAATAACTTGAGTTGTCGAACCACTTGCTCTTGCCTGGCAGGCGTCGTCGCATACAGAACAGTCGGAGTTGGGGACCTGCGGAATGTATGTACATTGAATCACGCCATGTGCAGGTTCAGCATTTGGGGATAGGTGGTTTGAGGATGTTTGACGTGTTGGACGTGTTGGACGTGTTGGACGTGTTGGACGTGTTGGAGTCCTGTTTTGGATTGAGGCCGGGATGGCTCCAAAGGCCCACATACCTCTCGTGAGACTCGCGAGACTCGGGAGGGTCGAGAAAGTGCTCGTGCCAGTGCACGAAGTTCTGCACGTGCTGGTCGACAGCGGTCCAAGGCGTGGAACATCGTGGAACCAGTGCAGTAGTGGCAGTAGTGCAGTCTGTATGGGTCATATGGGCCATTGCCACTTTGCCAACATTGCCAAACGGTGCCAGGCTTTCTCCGATGACAACCCGATGCGAGAGTATAGACCTGCTGAGGTGGATCCTGTTGTGCTTCAAAGGACTGATATTTTCCCTGTCAAAGTATGTCAAAGTAGTAGCATGAGTTGATCAGATACTAAGCTGTTTCAGGGCAGGAAGACCTGCATTAGGACCCATTAGGAAGACTAGCTGAGAGGTCCAATTCTTAGGACTGATCAGGTACAAAAGGAGACGTCTATGGGGCACTTCTGGAGCTAGTCCGATTAGACTGCACAGAATACAGAAGATGTATATAGACTATATATAGATGTATGAACATTATCAGTAGAGGCTGATTCGACTTGTTTGCATATATCATTGTATCCTACTCATTCATAGTCCATATCATCACAATTATCACATTTCTGGAGGTCTGATGACTTAGCATATCACCTGTGAGGCTTCAGCTCCAAGTCACCGCACTCGAAGCAAGTGGGACGGGCCAGGTCAGAGTGATTCCAGTCGACCAACATGTCCTGTCAGTTGCCAAATGTTGCTTGTTGGCTTGGTGAATGTCCTGGAATAGTTTGAATAGTCTCATTACGGTAGTATGCATAGTATGCATAGTATGCATAGTATGCATAGTATGCATGAGTAATCATTGGTCATTGATGGTCATTGTTGTTTAGTTTGAAGGTTTTTGAACTTGGAGTTGATTGACAGCATTGGTGTGTTTGGGAGTGGATTCACCACAACCTGTTGCACTGAGTCAAGACTGACGTGGGGACAGGTGCTGGTTCTAGCACCGCATATGTGCCTCCTCCATCTGGTGTGACTTGTTGGCACATTTTGACGCTGGAAATCATGTGGCTGCCACATATAAAACACATTTATATAGGATATCCAAGTGCCCACACTTTTATACTGCTTTGTACTGCAAGTAGTTTGAATTGCGGGAATAGTCATTCACAGCTCTATCGCTTACGAATCTCTTTAGTGGTTTCTGGACTCACTAAGTTGGCAGTCTTTGTCTATGTTGCGGAGATTTGCCTGTAATGCAAAGAAGTAGAAGGGTAGAGTTCGAGCCAGGTTGACAGAGATCTTGTCCTATCTAAGAGATAACTGTGTACCTGCACCTCTATTACACTCTCCGGGCAAAGCCCGGTGTGGCATCACGTTAGACGTCTGAGGAAATAGCGCCTTCTTTCGACCCCTGGGCGTCTCTCTGGCATGCTTGCAAATCTTGGCTGAAGTACATCAGCCAGTCCTTGGAATTTGTAAATACTTGCGTTGTCCAACACAGGACAAGTTGAGTCTGACACAGGGTACAGGTGTACACAAGTGAATTCCTCTCAAGATCGGCTTAGACTTCTGACGCGGGTCTGGGAGGCCTGAGGGTGTTTATGCCCGACGACAGAGAGAAAGAGAGAAGGCCCATGGGTGAAGATTTTCTTGACAAAGGAAGGTGTTTGTGTTGATTTTAGAGCTGACGCTCATCGTCGGCTCCGCCGGATTACTTGACCCTCCATGTCATTGCAGGGTGAGCTTGAAAGCTATTGAATGAGGACCTGCTGCTTCAGAAATATATTCCTTATGCTTTTTTGATCTTTTTTGAACATATTCATGGAATCATGGAACTGCGGTTTTTTCTTGGAGCAAGTGGGGAAGGCTTGTTCCCGACAGCTCCTGCGAAGAGTTTTTCCTAAAGAATTGCTGCCAATTTCAACTTTCCACTTCGTGCAAAAGCGCCTCTGTGTAAAGACTTCTCTGTGTAAAAGCTTTTGTGTCTAAAAGCTTCTGTGTGTGAAAGCTTCTGTGTAAAGATTCTCTGTGTAAAAACTTGTGTGTAAAAGCTTTTGTGTGTAAAAACTTCTCTGTGTGAAAGCTTCTGTGTAAAGATGTCTCTGTGTAAAAACTTCTGTGTGTAAACGCGCCTGTGTGAAAAGCTTCTCTGTGTAAAGGCTTCTCTGTGTAAAAACTTCTGTGTGTGAAAGCTTCTGTGTGTGAAAGCTCTCTCTGTAAAGACTTCTTTGTGTAAAAGTTTCAGTCTGTAAACGCGCCTGCGTGTTAAAACTCTCTGTGTAAAGGCTTCTTTGTGTAACAGCGTCTGTGTGTAACAGCCTCTGTGTGTAAACGCCCTTGTGTGTAAAAGCTCCTCTGTGTAAAGGCTTCTCAGAGGCTTCTCTGGGTAAAAACTTCTGCGTGAAAAAGCTTCTGCGTGTAAAAACTTCTCTGTGTAAAGGCTTCTCTGCGTAAAAACTTCTGTGTGTGAAAGCTTCCGTGTGTAAAAGCTCTCTGTGTAAAGACTTCTTTGTGTAAAAGTTTCTGTCTGTAAACGCGCCTGTGTGTTAAAGCTCTCTGTGTAAAGACTTCTTTGTGTAACAGCGTCTGTGTGTAACAGCTTCTGTGTGTAAATCCTTGTGTGTAAAAACTTCTCTGTGTAAAGGCTTCTCTGTGTAAACGCTTCTGTGTGCAAACGTGTATGTGTGTAAAAACTCTGTGTGTAATCACTTCTCTGTGAAAATTCTTCTGTGTGTAAACGCTCCTCTGTGTAAACGCGTTTGTGTGCAACATCTCCTTAGTGTAAAGACTTCTCTGTGTAAAAGCTTCTGCGTGTTAAAGTTCTCTGTGTAAAGACTTCTCTCTGTGTAAAAGCTTCTGCGTGCAAAAGCCAGTCTGTATAAAGTATAAAGATTTCTCTGTGTAAAAACCTCTGTGAGTAAAAGCTTCTGTGTCTACGAGCCGCTCTGTGTAAAGACTTCTCTGTGTAAAAGCCTCTCTGCTTGTAAAGCTTCTGTGCGTAAAAGCTTCTCTGTGTAAACGCGTCTGTGTAAGAGCTCCTCACCAGCAGCATTCATCATCATATTTTCTTGTGTGCTATCTTCTCGTCTGATCCCTCCAGCTTTCTTTCGGGCCACACTGTCTCGTCTAGTTCCAATCTGTAACGTCGTTTCTTGTTGAAGAATGCCAAGAACATGTGAAAGCATCGCCCGTTTAGAAATTGAACATAAACAGCGCACAAAGTGCTGTAATTTACAGCATTTTGCGCTGTCAGATGGCAAGAACCTGCGTAAATACCACAGTTTCAGTCCCCGGAAGTGGATAAAACGCAGTTATTTACAGGGTTTCGTTCACGTCACGATCTTCAAACACGTAAATGCCAACGTTAATTGCGTTCATCAAGGCAAAACATCGGTTCAAAAAGTGCAAGCAATGCTGTAATTTATAAGGGTTTGGTACCGCAAATACCAGCGTTTCAGCGTCCAAAAGTGGCCAACACACCACTATTTACAGTGTTTCGTGCCTTCTACGTTTTCTTGACATTCCAAACTGTGTAAATACCAACATTTTTTGCAATCAACCCACCAAAAATGCCGTAATTTACAATGTTTTTTTGCTTTGCCTTCAAAAACATTGGTGTTTGCAGTGTTTTGTGCATCTCTAGTTTAAAAAGTATTGGTATTTACAGCACTTTCTGCGTTTTTGCATTGTTCCGGCCAAAGGCGTTAAAACGCAAAAATGTTGTAATTTACAGCATTTTGTTGCTTTCGGAAAACCACACATCGTCCGAAAAATGTGTCAAAACGGTGTTTTTTTTTCCGATTTTAGGTACCTTCAAAACAGGGATTATGCTCTTAGAGACGCCTATGAGCGACCTGGATTCCGTCCAAAAAACTCTCCCCCAGCAACTTGAAGGATTTTGATGTTTTTCGGGGCCCGGGGTCGGAGGGAAGGCGGTTTGGGGCGCGCCTCACCATAGAGCTCTAGTCGCTCTGGGACGCTCGTAGCGCATTTGTCAGCGCCGGCAGAGCCGAATTTAAGTGCTGCCCCTGCCGCCGACCCCGGAAAAAAAGGACAAGCATATCACATTCGGATGCTGTATTGCGCGTTTTTGGAAACGCTCCGAAACAGGAAAAGGACCAAACGTGACATCTGAAATCCTAGAACAAGAACAACCAGGCGCTAGAACACAAGTCTTAGTCTTTATGTTATACCTGTTTGTCTCATGGTTTTCAGCGCCCTTAGAAGTTAACATTTTCACTTTTACATTCAAAACCATGCATTTTGAGCAGTTTTGGATTACTTTTGGGCACCCCTTGAAACGGGAAAACTGCCACACGTGCCTTCTGAAATCCTACTAAAACTATCTATGATTATCTATCAATTTTCCAATTTTTTCCGCCTTTTTGGCCTCACAATGTTCATACTTTTAGATTCAAAACCATGCATTTTGAACAATTTTTGGCTACTTTTGGAAACCCCTCGAAACGGGGAAAAGGGCCAAACGTGACATCTGAAATCCTACAACAAGAACAGAATCCTAGAACAAAAACATGTGGAAACCCTTCAAAACGGGATTTTTCCAACTTGGTTCAATTTGCAGCCAGCCAGGCGCCGAAACACAAGGACTACTCTGTTTGAAATTATGTTTTTTTTTCAATTTCCTACTTTTAGACTCAAAACCCTGCACTTTCAAATTCATACTCTGACATTCAAAACCATGCATTTTGGTCAGTTTTGGGCTACTTTTGGAAACCCCTCGAAACGGGGAAACTGCCAAACGTGCCTTCTGAAATCCTACTAAAACTATCTATCATTTTGCCAATTTTTTCCACCTTTTTGGCCTCACAATGTTCATGTTTTTTATATTAAAAACCATGTATTTTCAGCAGTTTTGGGCTACTTTTGGACACCCCTCGAAATGGGAAAAAAAGGGCCAAACCTGACATCTGAAATATGACTAAAACTAGCTTCATAGTGTTCATACTTTTAGGTTCAAAACCATGCATTTTCAGCAGTTTAGTGCTACATGTAGAAACCCCTCGAAATGGGGAAAAGGGCCAAACGTGACATCTGAAATCCTACTAAAAGTAGCATTTTCCCAACTTTATTCTAACTTTATCCACCGAAACAGGAAAAGGGCCACACGTGACGTCTGAAATCCTAGAACAAGAACAAAATCTTGTCACCTCGGCCTCTGTTTCTCCTGCTATTTCTCCTGCTGCTGCTGCTGCTTTTGCCGCCTCCGTGACAGTTCCGAAACAGCTAAAAGCCACCCGGTTTAGTAGTCAGTAGTTATAGCTAGTACCTACAAGTCCTAGTCTTAATGCCTGTTTGTGCTATAGTTTTTAGCACCATTAGACTAGCATTTTTCCAACTTTTTCCACTAGTGTTCGCTGCAGTGACTTGTGTTCGCTGCAGTGACTTGCAAGAGTTGCTCCTCTTCTTCCCTGGCGCGCTCCCCCTGCATCAGCCGGGGTCGGCGGATAACACTGTCGAAAGTCCTTGGCATTCTCGTTGTTCTTAGTGATGCTGAGCATTGAATTTCAATTCTTTGCCTTTTTTGCTCTTTGGCAGTTTACACTTGGAAATGAGATGAAAAACGCACGTCTCTGGATTCTGCTGAAAGGTGAAACGCCGCAAAAGCGCGCGAGGTGGTGGCATTGGTGCTTTCACTGGCTTTCTCGGGATACGAGAAAACGAAGATGGTTCCTAAATATGGGGCGCGAGGTGGTCCAACCATCGCCTGAACATGTTTGACGAATTCAGAAAAAGGTTGATTTCAAGATTTCTCAGCAATCACAATTCAACTTGGGCAATGACTTGCTGCCTACACCTTCATAGTGGCGACACCTTGAATGATTCCATACTGCCCAAGACTTGAGTGTTCTTGCATCATTTTCTGTCCTGATTGTGGGGGTGTGGAAGTCGGTTTCAGGATACTTGGAAACACCTAGAAGATTCAGCACTGCACCATTTTACTGCCAGATACGGAAGCCAGCCGGAATGCAGATGAGGGTCCTCGCAATGAGGAAGCAGAACTGGGTTGCGGAATTCCAGTGCCTTCATGTGAGATATGTGCAGTTCATCGTAGTTCCACATGAAGGCACTGATAGGCACTGTATACCCCTTTGGAATGCTTGGGCGAAGGCTTGGGCCTCTCGGTTAATACTTGTGTGGCGCGTCCTGACAGCCTGAGAGTTGTAGACTTTTGACCTTTTTGCTTTGTCCAGGACAAATATCTCAAGATCCGTTCTTGACAGAGAGAGGGAGAGAGAGAGAGAGAGATGTTTAATTCTCGATCTCTGGAACTTGAAATATCGGAATTAAACATATCTTTCTCTCTCTCTCTCTCTTTCTCTCTCTCTCTCTCTCTCTCTCGCTCTCTCTCTCTCTCTATCTCTCTCCAAATCGTAAACTCGAATCAGTCCTCTTCAGGACACGCAGATCGGAGCCAGTATTAGTGAATTCTTGAGACGTGGAGTCCGGTTCTCGATATGCCAGTGTCGGTCAAATATGCAACGAAAATAATGAGAAACTTGTCATTCTTATATAGGTTGCAACTTGGAATCTGCTGCCAAAGAGATTGAAGCAACTGCACCACAGGAAGACAGAATAAGAATGAATAAGATAGAATAGAATAAGATAGACGCATTCTTGTTTCACTTGTTTCTCACTTAACAAATTGAAGCATCCGCACGCCAGTGCAGCTTGACGGCCCTCAGGTCGCTCAGGCCGCACCAAAACCAGCTGTGGAAAGACCTGAGGCTGGACGTTGGGACCAAGGGACCCAAGGGCAGAGGGGTGGTAGCGTCTCGGTGTCTCAAAAGGTGTCAACAAGTCAAATGAGTTGATCTCAAAACGATAAAACGGTATGATACAGTCTACAGATGTCCACAGAATCGACAGTTGGGACTCTGGGACAATTCCCTGATTGCCAGATGATGCCGTCCAAAGATGGTGGCTTCATTGCGACAATCCAGCAGGGCTTTCAAGGCTGGAGTTTTTTTTGGCTTTCGTGGCCATATTTTTTGTATCATCCATCAGTGTGTGCTATGACTTACATCGCGTGGACAGAGTCGAGAGTCGAGGATGCACTTGAACCGCCAGGCATTTTTGGACATTTGGCAACTTCCAAAGAGGAGGTACCTCCTTTGATGTCATGATGACGATGATGACGATGATGACGATGATGACGATGATGACGATGATGACGATGATGACGATGCCAATGCCGATGGTGATGATGATGATGATGATGATGATGGCGGCGGTGGTGGTGGTGGTGTTTATTGAAGGGGCCCATTGAACATCGAATTCCGCGATGAAGGCCTTCTTATTGAATAGACCCTTTTCCCTCAATGACGACATACTCGTATCACGACATTTTTTGCGGTTTGCAGTTCAAACAAAACGCCCGTTTGAACCAGCGGTCGTTTCTACAGGTTCTGAAGATGCGTGGCCCCATGTCCGCAGTCGAGTACGAGGAGCGTTATCAATTGACTTCACAATTTATTGATGACGGATGTGATGGCTGTGCAAATGGTGACGTGAAGTGTCCGGTTTGCAGCCCAGTCCAGTTTGTTGCAGGCTGTGCCGGGAGACGATCTAGATCAGCAAGTGCAAAGCTTGGCAAGGCTGAGAATTTGGAAGATTTGGAAGATTGTATGATTGTTCCATTGAATGGACATGAATGGACCCTTTTGGACCCTTGGGTCTGTTGGGGGACCTTGGGATGCTCTTGCACGGATGCCTCTTATTTGGTTCCAGGCAGATCCCGGAGCACTTGGGAGAATGGCTGAAGATCTACCGAAAAGCTCGTGGAGAATACGAGGCCATGGAAGTGAAACCCATGGGCCTTCTGAGTTGGTGCTTGGAAAGAATGTGAATTATATTGAGAACAACACCAGTTGTGACAAACATGCCAATGAGCTGCATGAAATTGGGTGGAGGGATGGGAATTGAAATGCCTGAAGTTGGGCTCAAAATGAGGCCTAACTGAAACTTGTTTTTGGGCCCATGGCAACCCGCGTGCAGTCGATGGACGTTCTACCCGGCGAAGACGAGGTGAGAGCGGTATCGAATGTAGCAGAAGCAGTGCGGTTGCTACGGGTGCCGGCTACCATATGGG
>Ga0126342_10003748_pt1 | contig 25440 bp, 23 predicted proteins | sample Cyp1metagenome_FD_92528 | JGI IMG/M metagenome (GOLD analysis project Ga0126342, IMG submission 92528) | Coral microbial communities from Lord Howe Island, Old Settlement Bay, Australia - Cyphastrea 1 metagenome | ecosystem: Host-associated > Invertebrates > Cnidaria > Coral ... | reverse complement strand
TAGGAAAGTCGCGAAACACTGTGTTTTTCCAATGATTTGGGGCTCCGGAGGGTCGAAAAGTAGGCTCGCTAAAGCGGCGGGTGCGGAGCCAGCTGGCCAGATGAGAGATGAAAAGTTGCACGCTGTTGTGGCGCGAAGCACATTTCGAAGTCAAAATGTACAAAGCACACCATTGTCGGACCAATTTTGGAAGTTGCGATGTCGAAAAAGTGCACGCCGTTGTGGCGCGAAGCACATTTCGAAGTCAAAACGTACAAAACACATCATTGTCGGACCACTTTTGGAAGTTGCGATGTCGAAAAAGTGCACGCCGTTGTGGCGCGAAGCACATTTCCAAGTCAAAATGTACACATACAGACACACAGACACACAGACACACAGACACACAGACACACAGACACACAGACATACAGACATACAGACATACAGACATACAGACATACAGACACACAGACATACAGACATACAGACATACAGACATACAGACATACATTACATTACATTACATTACGTTACGTTACGTTACGTTACATTACATTACATTACATTACATTACAGCACAGCACAGCACAGCACAGCACAGCACAGAACAGAACAGAACAGAACAGAACAGAACATAACATACATACGTACGTACGTACGTATGTATGTATGTATGTATGTATGTATGTATATATGTGGAATATGCCCACTTATTCTCGACATTTTGACCTTGTCTGGTCCAGGTCTTCCACCAAGCCATGTTTCATTTTCAGGTGCACGACGTCTACAAACGCTGTGAGTTGGCGCGGGATCAGCAGCAACCGGACACCCTGCAGATGCTGGGAGCTATCGAGTCCAGACGCGTGGCCAGTTCCGAAAGCGTCCATGGGGTTGGTCTGAAAATAAATAGGGTACCCCACAATCCAATGGTGACGATTTTTTTCAAAGTTAAAATAGACATACATGGGGGAATCACCATGTTGACAATCCCAAATGAGAAACTAATTTGCATGTTTTTTCGTAAACTTCTTTTCTCATGTAAAGGGTAAGGGAAAAGAGTTTTCACATGTTTTAGTTATTTTACTCTTCCCGGGGAGGGTGGGCCAACTTTGGGAAGTCTTTCTTGCCCCTGGGAGGGCAAGGATACGAAAATGGCGGATTTGAAGGGTCCGCCCCACAGGATGGTGCACCCCCAGTGATGTGAATGTTGGTTTATAAACCCCATTAACTGTAACGATAGTTATGCCTACCAGAAACCATAGTTTATTTTCCCCCGTTCCTTTGGTGGCAAGGAATTGAAGAACTGATTCAAGGACTGGACGAAGCATACCAGCAGGACCGGTGGACTTATTTTTGGTGGCCTTTTTCCTCATGATGATGATTATTATTACTATTATTTGTATTATTGTTATCATTACTATTTTCACAAAGCTATTACTATTTCTACACATTAGGACTATTATTTAATATATTTGTGGTTATTATTACTGCTATTGCTATTGCTATTATTATTGTTATCATGATGATCATTAGCCCATCCACTTGGACAGGACGAAGAACTGGTCATGAGATTAGAGTGGCAGAAGGACTTTTCCTCGCTCGGGCAGCTGGGGCGGTACGGGCCTAGTATGGGCATGGCTCGCAAGTGGCTTGCTGTAGCCCAAACTGGGAACAGTCACGATCATTGGGAGGAAACATGTTGCTTTGATCAAGGCAAGAATACCGATTGAACAGTTTCTAAGCTGATTCATAAACAGAAAGTTCCGTTAAAGCAAATCATGAGATGGTTTGAGACCTTCAAATGGTTTGGGCCTGACATTTCCAGGAAAGAGATCGCAGGGAAAGAGTCGGAGCCTGAGCCGGCTTCGGGGGTGGATGCGATGTGTCAGATGCAATGTGCACTCTTTATGTATTACATAATGTCGACATACTAATTAATAAACATACATACTTACAACTATATGCATATATTTCTGTACAATACTTATGTTTTTCCCTGTCAGTTGTTCTGTCATTGCAGCACACATCATCGACGCGAAAAATGACAATGGGCACCAGCTACGGAGACGTCGCTCCAAGTTGCCAAGGTTCGCGAGAATCGACTCAGAGAGCAGTCGGAGAAACAAGAGGACACAGCTGCCATAAGCCATGCGGGATTTATTTGGGACAGAAAAAGAGGGCAGAACGGGGATGCAATCAATCTTGCCATAAAATGGGATTCAGTGGTTGGGATGTTTTTTGAATGAAGTAGGACACCGGCAGTGCTCACTCTGAGACTGGTGCACCTGTTGCTGTGCTGGTTTTGCTGTAAAAGTGGCTTATAACTTATAAGATGGTAGGGGATCTCGTATTACCAGATGTTATAGGATGTTAGGGGATTTATTGTAGTAAGTGGCTTGTAATATTACCATTTAGTAAGTATGTCACCGACGCGAGGATCGGCTGAAGCAATCCCTGCAACGCTCGCAGAAGCCGGTCTTTAAGAAGGCACGCTCACTGGCGCTGGTCTGTCACCGGGCAGTTTCTGCAAACCAATCTTTCTGGTGGGCAATACCCGGAAGACCCGGTAAAAAGAGAGATTTTAGCGGGGACAGATAGATAGATAGATAGATAGATAGACAGACAGACAGGTAGGTAGGTAGGTAGGTAGGTAGGTCAGGTAGGTAGGTAGATATCATTAATGATCATCATCCATTGGGGATGCCCTATTAAAAGAACAATTTGGTTGATAATGGCGAGGAGGTTTACTGCCCGATACATCAAACATTATTGGAAACCATGAGCCGGGGATCACCATTAACCAACCACGGCACGGAAGTTTCCGATAGGTCCGATAGGTTTTTCCAGACTGCTCACGTCCTGACACCCATGGACGTTGCAGTCACTTGGAGTTTGGATTCGGCGCATTTATGCACACCTATCTCTTTCTCTATCTCTTTCATCTCTTTCCCAGTATGCGCGCCTACAAGACGAATGATATATAGCGTAAATCGTTATACGTTCTAATATATTGTATATAGTTATATTTATTATTATATTTATTATTATTATTTATTATTATTATTATTGAATATATATATATTTACTTACTTGCTTCCTTACACGCACACACATACACACACACATATATATATATATGCACGTACATGCATACACATGTATTTGATTTGAAATCGATGCGTTGATCGCCCCTTTCATCGTTTTTTGATAGCTCCTCACATTCCTCACGGGTGTCAGGCTGGCAAGCAAGTGATGTACCGCTCGCCACCGCTCCGACAAGAGCGTAAGATCGTGGAAGATACCACGGACGACGAAGCGCACGCGAAGGACCACAAGGTCTGCCCTGGATGACAGAGCCCGGGTGTGTTGGGCATGGCCGAGCGATGGTTTTCAAGGGGGACTAAAAACCATGAAGAATTGGATTTTAATGAAGGTCTTCGAGGAACACACGCTCACTCACACACACACAGTATATATATATATATATGCGTGTGTATGCAATGTAATGTAATGTAATGTAATGCAATGTAATGTAATGTAATGTATGTTGGTATGGTATGGCATGGCATGGCGTGGTATGGTATGAAATGTATGTATGTATGTATGTATGTATGAATGCAATGTAATATTATGTCATGTTATGTTATATTCTTTTATGTATGTATGTATGTATATATATACATATATACACACACATATATATACATATATATATATACATACATATATATATATATATATATTGCGCCACATACATAATGGAATGCCAATGGGGATGAACCGTTGATGGGCTTGGTTTTATGGATACAATTCATCATCCCGACAACCCCTGCAACTATGGCGACAAACATGTCCACATATCAATTCAATGAAACTGCACCCCGAAGCAGGCGACCACCCTGGGAAAGTTTCAAGTGGTGAGTCAATTGATTGAAATCATTGTCGCATGGGATTTCCGACATGTTCGGCTCACGCAATGTGACACACCCAGAAAGACATCCCAACCCCAAGATGTCTATCCCATGGTCTATCCTAAAGACAGATCATGTGGCTTGACCTTCAATTTTGCCACATGAATTGTGATGAGTTGTGTTCGAAAATTGGGTTTTCCATCACCTCGACAGCCTCCTGGGACCCATAGGTCTTTGACCTCTACATCGATCGCAAGAGTGGGCTGCCGCACACCGACGCGCCTACGGAGGAAGCGAGGCATCGCCGATTTCACGGGTTTTCGGCAGGGCGAGGATGTTTGGGTAAAGAATGTGGGGGGAACGCAGGGTGGATTTGCCCAAAAAAGATGAAACACGAAACACGGTGAAAAACGCTGCTTTTCCGGTCCCTTTGTTCGTTTTTTCTTCACAAATCTCCCCATAGAATCCGGTCAGGCGAGCAGAGGGAGCACCGAGGTCCAGCTGAATCTCCGTTGAGATGGGCTAAAACATGTGGAACTTTAAAGGAAAAAGGCCCATTGGACACACAGATATCGTAAATCCTCAAATGTCAGTAGATTTACTCAGCTGATCTCAGCTGTCTAGATAAGATAGACAATTTTTAATCCATGAAACACATTTTGTGGACATTTTCCTAAGAATTTTCCGATAAAGATTGGGGATTCTGATTGCCAGACTAACTCCCGATTGGGCAACTGGTTGGTTGCTGGTGCAAGCATCTACTAGCGCAAAGGTCATCGAGAAATGACATATTGAAGATAGTTTCCGTTTCCGGCCCCAGGCGCTAGTTTGAGCTGGACAACCCCAAACCTCAAACAACAAAGAATGCAAAATAACAAAGTACGGAGCACGTGTAAGATTGTTTCCTCTAGAAAATGGGAAAATTCATGGAAATTCAACTTCCTTTGTTTTGATCTCTTTGGGGGTTACTATATTCCAATTGCGACCCAACCTCTGCAACTCAAACAGTTTGAGACTCGCAACTGCGTCCATAATCATTTTGGCTGCTGATGGTTTTTACTGCTCACGAATTAAGGTCATATCGATATCGATGAAACAGCTGGTTGGCTCACATTCGAATGTGCAATTCTAACCATTGGGCTATCATGTGAACCAGTTAACCATCGTTAACCACCCAAACCATTTGCCCGGGGCCCTTTGCTCAGTCCCAAGTCGCAAACGAAGTCCTCCCTCAGCGAGAACAGTGATGTCAGGCGTCCGGGAATCCATGAGACCCTTCCACCATGCGGCAACTCTTCAAAACACATCGAAATGAAGTGGTAAAGATATGAAAGAGATCCCTTTTCCAAACATGTTCAAAACGAAGTAGTGTACTGAAGCGACCTCTTTTGCTCCTTCCCTTCCGGATTTTGTGGTGAAATTGTTGCACTGCGTCTTTTTTCCAGCAGCACCTGTAGGTGAGAAGAACGACCTGATCGAGCATAGTGCGCTTCAGCTGCCCTCCTGACAGCATCCAGCGCCTGTCAAATAGAATGCAATTTTTCATCAGGTTCAGATGTTGGTTTGGTTGGTCGTTGCAATCGAGTTATGTTCAGCCGCCCCCCCAAAAAAACAACAAGAGAGACAAACAGAGACTCTGAAGGAAACCTTGCTGAAGCCAAACCCAACGAGCTTTGATGGGTTGCATGAGTGAATTTTTCTTATGATTCTGGCGAGGCGCATGGACTAGCCGACTAGCCGGGTTTCACCTACGTTTCACCCCTGCACGGAAAGTCTGATGCAGAAAATGGTGGGATCGGTTGCTCACATCCCCTTGGATGCGCGTCCGACCCTGGAATGAGCACCGTGAGTTTCCCATTCTTGGGCTTAGAGAGCCTCCATATTGTTCACACACACACATACATACATACATACATACATACATATATATATATATTTAAATACACACATAGTCAACATAGTATCCATTCTATGCTGGAGAATTGTGACACAACTTGGTGCACACGTCCTGGCATCGGGTCGGTCATCGATAGGGATCAAATCCGAGACGTGTTTCCCCGCAAAGATCCCATGGGTTGCAAGGAACATTTGCAGGAAACCCCTATATTTTTTAGGTGTAACTAAAATTCAACAATATCCTGTAGAATTTTCCTTGAAAAGGGATTCTGCGGACTCGACGTTGGCACGTTATTCTGCTATGGTTTCTTGTAGGTCTTTCCATCTTTCTACCTTCCCTTTGCTTGTCCTGAGAAATGTATTTCTTTTCTTTTCTCTCTTGTCGTGATTCAGCCAACCGACAATGAGGGCACCACTGCAGGGCTGAAAAACATCCGATTTTTTTTGGGGTCACCTTTGGGGGTTGGTTAAAACCTCTTGATGAAGAAGGTCAAGAATTTGGCCACTGCATTCCTTGGTTCCCTGGCTTCGTCCCTGACTTGTTCTTTGCCGGGATGCTCAGAGGATGGGACCTTTGGAGAAGCTTGGGCCCGCTTGCGTGCGCGTTGGGCACTGGTGCTTGCACTTTCAGATGTTGTATAACTTGAGGAAACTTACGCGGCGTGGCATGCTTTCCATTGCTTTCCCAACCGAAGTGTTTCACAAACGTGTGTGCGTGGCTGGCTCAAGAGCAAGAACACCAGATCCAGAACTTGTTGCCAAAAAAGGCAGCCAGCTTGTCGAGGTTTTCCCAATAGTTCTCTTCTCCTTCCAGTTGCTCCTCCTTCTGACGGTTGCGTCATATCATTGCAAGCATTTGTGACCTTACAGTCTCCACATTGGCAGTTTGGGACGCATTTTTTTGCCACACTGAGGTTATGAAGACATTGTGGAAGATGGGATTTTGAAGGTCGCATCGGTCACCTAATTTCAATTTGTTGGATGAACAGTTTAAGCAGAAACTGGAGAGACATTCATCATCCATTTAGAGACTTCGATTCCAGCATCGGACACGGCAACAGTCCGGCACTGCCATAGGAATGGGAAAGCACCAGAAATAAAAAGGAGAAAACATCAAACTGGATTGAACAGAATTTGTTTCTTCTAGACTTTGCAGGACTGAATTGAGTAATAAGATCACACGCATTATTGTAATGTAAGAGTAAAGCATTTACTGTAGGAGCCAACAGGGTGATTGATACCCACACTGCCGCTTGTGCTTGCAACCACCAAGATGGCAGGATGTCATTTTTAAATCTACTTGTTTATAAGACACAGCTGCCCCCTTCGCAGTATTTTCAAATGTCCAGCCAATAGTGGAATGATGTGGCAGGAACGGTACTTGGACAAATTTTATTTGTACCAAACCCCTTGCTTTTCAACACCAGACAACAAAGAATTAAAGACATTTCACCTTATGAAATAAAGAATTGGTGCCCTGCCAATTTGGGGAATTGAATGCATTTCCACCTAACCTTTCCTTCATAGGGACACGTTTGCGAACTTGTCTATGACGACCAAGCTGTATCTCAGCTCACAGTTCTTGACGGGAACTTTCACCTCTGGAACTTTGGTAAGCAGTGCATGTCCATTATGTCAATTTCACCCACAAACGCCGCACACGGAGCGGCGTAGGTGTTTGAACCCTATCCTAGTGTGTTTGTTGGGTTGTTTATGCATCCTTTTTGCTCTTGGTGGTTGGGTCTTTTTCCTCTGCTTCCTGGAGGGTTTCATTGATTGAGCCAAAGCCGTTTCAAGATTGTAACAGACATCGCTTGTGATATCTATTGGTAGTCTCCTTGCATTTTCTTGCCAAGTTTCCATACAGAGAAAAACCACTTGTACAAATCCCTATATATATATGACTAAATTCGACTGTGGATGTCTTATAACGATTGAGCGTATCAGTAGAAACGGTAGAAACCAAACCCGCTGGAACTACTTACTCGAACGTGTGTGGGACGAGCATTGCAATACGGAAAACAAACTTATCGAAGGCCACAATGAAAGAATGGATAAATAGACAATAACAGAGCTAAAGAGGACAATTAAATCGATGGATATGATCATATTCAGGACCAAGAATTGGACATAGTGACATAGCATACAGACAAACACAAAACCAGAACACCATGAAGACTGAGAAGGACAATGCAAAGCGAGTATGGAAGAGGAAACCAGCACAAAGTGCAAGAACACTTTATCATGATGAAGACGATGAAGAACTACAACGCACGTTGAAGGTTTGAGAGTTGCCATTCAACTTTGTCACGAGATACCTCAACTCTGAACCATAGAGCAATTACTGAAAGAAACAATACCTTACAGTATATATATATATTATCGGAGGTAGAAAGTGGGATAGTTTGAAGCTTTGGCGACTGATGAGTTGAATGAGAATACGCGTGATGAAGAGGTAGAATGTGATGAACCAACAGAGCGATAAGAGAACAAAGCAAGGTAATGCCTTAACCCAACGATGACGATGATTTTGGGAATTCATAAAAAGGGTTCAAGGAAGAGGAAGGATGATATTTGTAGTCTTTCGCTTTGACATCATCGAAATGACGATTAAAAACAACCTTGTGGATGAACATGTGTCATCAGTTAGTGGGGTAAAGCAGAGGCCGAGATGAATGCAATATGTTTTTACATGTGTTGGCAGGAGCCCATTGGGCCGACCCAAGGAGACGGTTGTAGAAATATTTTCGGAAGTAATCACCACCTACTCAGACTCCCTTTCAATCGCAACATAAAGAATCACAGACACATAGCAACACAGAAATTTACTTTCCAGAAGCCACCCCTTTTTGGCTGAACAGTGTTCAAAACCCTTGTTGGTTGATGATATAGGAGATGATACTATCCAATATATTGGGGATTATCATCCATGGTGGGGACACCTACTGACCACCCAGTATTTAATGTAATGACATTTCAGGTGAACCTAAACAACAATCCATTGTGTTGATGATATTCCCATGATGTGTCCGCGTCCTTCCTGGGTTTTGAACACTGTCATTTTTTACCCATTGATAATGAAAACTGAAGTACTGTAACTAGTTCGATAATTCTACCATCACCCCAGTCACCAGCCTAGTTATTTCAACAAACTTAGCTATCATAAACCAACCCTAAAATCCCAAAATAATTGTTGGTGAAATCCCCAACGTTGCCCCACGTTCTTGATGCTTCAGATCATCATTTTCCCATGGAAACCAGGGTTTTCCAGGCCGCCCTGGTCGCAAGATTTTAGCAGCAAAAAAGAGATGGTCATGGCGTTGAGACCAGTGCTATACGTCCTAGTCCTGTACAGCGCTGTGTGGCGGAGCTTGGGGTACCTTTGGCGCCAGGGGGTCATGGGATAGGTTCATCCAAAAATGGTTAGCACAGCATAGGCCCTTTTTTTATGGCCATTTTAATGGGGAACATGATTTTCTCACCAGAAAAAATGGGGGGTTTCACTGACTCGGAGAAGCCCCCTTAGGGGGGTCTTTGGGTCCCTCTTTGGGTGGTCACGGAGCTTAGGCAGAGTCATGTGTCTGGTCGGCCAGCGCCTCGCACAGGTGCTGGGTTTGTTGACTTTCATGGCAAAAAAAACAATGGGAATAACCCCCTAGTTGTTGGGCTGCAACCCTACAACTATGGTTATGTAAGCACTTACTAGTGATACAAGATGTTGGAAGTCTCGGTTCTTGTCTAACAGATCATAACAGATCCAACCGCTGAGAGGATTTGGTGAATGACACTAGCTGGATCAGCAGGCTGTCAGTTCCAATTCAAGATCGAAAGGTGCAAGTAGCTTTCTTCCACACAGATTTGCATTTTGAAGGCCTCAGTTTAAAAAAAACATACTTCAATTTCTGGAGAGTTTCCCATTCCAGGACTATGTTTGTAAACTCCCCAGGGGCCTCTCACTTTTTCGGCCATCATTTCGACCTGGGACATCCATGGAGGCTTTGGCGCGGACCTTCCCCTGGGCGCTCAGGGGTTGCTCGGCTTGGATGGTGAACACCCATGGGTTCTCTGTAGAAAATCCGAATCCAGCATGAATCAAGCCAGTGACCAAGAATTCAGCCAAAGTTCCATCGAAGTGTCCATGTGTTTCTTTTGTGCCATCCGCTTATAGTCTGGAACCTTCAGGCATCTTCAAGCACTTATTTAATGATGCTTCATCTGGTTTTTAGGTGGTTAAGCCTCCTGTTTCGTTTTTGTTTTTAAACATTTGTTTTATTTTCGAAACCCCAACGTGGGATTTGATTCGGGCTGCAACGAGCGGCACCACACCTGCCACGTCCTTCGCTTGCCATCCGTTGCCATGGTGAGCGCTAGTTAGTTGGATTCAAACTGAGGCTGGGATTGACAATTTGGGTCTACTTGTTACTTGTTCAAGCATCAAACATTGGGATTGGTGGTTGTTACCGGTTTTTTTTGCAACAAAAAGTGACTGGAGAAGTGGAGTGGTCTGGGAATGGCCTGGGAATGGCCTGGGAGGTGAATTCCTGACCTGTAGTTTTTTCCAGCCAGGCCTTGGCCTCCGATGACCAGCTGAGCCTTGGAAGGACACGCTTGCGCGTCAAACAAAGCTCGACCTGAAAAGGGTCGGGGGTCGGGGGTCGGTGGAATGGGAATCATACTGATCCTTCAGTATGAGAACTCCGAAAAGCACCATCAAAATGATTCAAAATGAATTTTGTCTCTAAAGTGTTTCCTTGAACCTTTGCACTTGCCAGCTTCAAGAGGTCGATCATACAGTTCTGTCTCACCAACATGCACCGCTCATGGCTTAAGTTTTGACACAGAGGTCCACACAAATGATAGCAAAGCTGGATGCATAATGAATATGCGTGTGCATAATATGTGTCCATACATATATTATATATGTATCCCTTTTAGACGGACCTGGGATTGCTGACCCCCTGGCAGATGACTTCCCATGACTTTTCACGACTTTTATTGAATCCGGATTCTTTTCAGTACCATTAATGTTTTTTGTGCATTCATTAGATCTTTCAAGTAAACCAGGGCTTTAGCTTGGGTCAATTAGAGGGGAAAGTGATCATAGAATTATACAAGGTGGCCCCCCCAGTGACGTTTGTTGGTTTATAATCCCCATGAAGTATAGATATAATCTCCATAAAGCCTAGTCGTAGGACTTATAAACCAACTTAGCTAACTATGGGGCACCAGGGCCATCTTCGAAATCGAACCTGTGCCATCGGAAGGACTGGCCGCGGGCGGGGATCAATGGGGCAATTTTGATCCATTATTGTCATTACATGTCATTACTATCACTATTATTATTCATTATCATTATGATGATGATGATTATCATTATTATTGTCATTAGTCATTGCTATACAAACTAAAAAATAAGATAAATCTGATAAACAATAACACGCTAAATAAATGAACATATTGACAAATAAATTTATGTGTGTAAATGACCATGGCTCCCACATTTTTATCAGACGTTTTGTGTAACATGTGGTTGAGAATTCACTTAGAGGCGCCGTGGCTCAAATCCCGCGCCATACCAAGTGGTCCAAACATTTGTGCAGAGTTTTCATGAGTTTTCCATGTTTCAGATTTTTGGCCCTAGGATACCAGCGCCAACTTGAGGATGCAGCATCAGTACAAAGTGAAACTTGAAGCCAGCAGCACATATCATCCGTATGTTTTGCGTGCCACCCTGCTAGCCTTGCAGTTTTCTCTTTTCAAACCAGCCATGCCGAAGAAACTCGTCTTCGAAGTCCACTTGCTGAACGCAGATCTCAGCGTGAAATCTCGTCAGCGTTTGCGCGTGACCCTGGACACAGGTGAGATTGAATGGCCAAGCATCAGGCAGAAACTCCAGGACTTCTGCGAAAAAAAGGGCTGGGGCAACTGCAAGGTCCAGTATCTCAACGGCACAGCGCTGGTGAAGTTGTGTGACCCAAGCAGCCTGAGGCGTTACCTTGAGTTGCACTGCCAGGTTTTGGTCGGTGACACTGCGACACTGCCCCTGTATCTGGTTCCAGATCCAACGGATGGCCCTTCTTCATCTACCACGAGTGGAGAGGAGATTGTCTTGGAAGTGGACCAGGAGGGCAGCCCGATGATCCTGACTCTGGATTCAGACATTTTGCTGGGAGAAGGAGGCTTTGGTAAAGTGCTGCGAGCCAAAGACAGAGAAACGCTTACTTCCTATGCATTGAAAATGTCCTTCCAAGATGAACTGTCGCAGAAACACATGAAAACAGAGATTTCCACTTTGGTTCCGCTGACCCATCCCCATATCGTTAGCATCCTGCAGCATGGATGTGTGTTGGATCCGGTCACTGACCGCCTCCCAGCGTACATGATGGACTTGGGCCTGTGCTCAGTTGATGCTTTGCTTGCCACAGGATGGCACAACAAGGCAGCTGCTCATGCTGCGCAGAGAGATGTGAGTTCCGCACTGCAGCATCTTCATTCTAAAAAGTTGGGGCACATGGACGTGAAGCCCGGAAATTGGCTTGTTACCAATAAACTCACAGGGCCCGATGGCCAAACCCAGCTCGAACTTAAGCTGATTGATGCTGGTGGGGCTGGAAGGCTTGACGAAGATCCTGTGACATCCTGTACTGCAGGGTATGCACACCCAATGCATCAGGGTGAAGGCTCTACACACATGATTGTGAGGTATGCTCAGGCTTTTTTTGATTGGTATGGTTTGCGCATATCAATTTTCCAGCTTTCGAGCTCGGACTCTGACCATGACCATGGAGTTCGGACAGACCAGCAAGTCCTTCAGAAGGCTTCAGAGAATGTGGCAAGCGACAAAAAGTTCATCCTGCAAGCAGTCCAGGAGAATGGCTTTGCACTGCAATTTGCTTCTGAGACGCTTCAGGCTGATGAGGTCGTGATGGCAGCAGTTCGACAGCATGGCTTTGCTTTGCAATTTGCATCTGAGAGCCTCCAGGCTACCCAGAGGGTCGGATTGGAGGCAGTCCAACGGCAGGGGGGTGCGTTACAATTTGCATCTGCCAAACTCCGGAGTGACAAGAAGGTTGTCATGCAAGCAGTCCAGAACTATGGCCGTGCGCTGAGATTTGCCTGTGAGACACTGCAGCGTGACAAGGATGTTGTCATGTTAGCAATCCGACAGGATGGGGAGAATTTCTTGGGGGAGTACTCTTCGCTGGAATTTGGCTGCAGGACACTCCAAAGTGACAAGAATTTTGTTCTGGAAGCAGTCCGACAGCATGGCCTTGCGCTGAGATTTGCTTGTGAGACACTCCGGACTGACAGGCAGGTTGTATTGGCAGCAGTCCAAAACGATGGCCTTGCATTGGAATTTGCATGCAAGACACTCCAGGCTGACAGGCAGGTTGTATTGGCAGCAGTCCAAAAGGATGGCTTTGCACTGCAATTTGCCAAGACACTCCAGGCTGACAAGGAGGTTGTAATGACAGCAGTCCGCAAGCGTGGCTTTGCACTGCAATTTGCTTCTAAGACGCTTCAGGCTGATGAGGAGGTCGTGATGGCAGCAGTTCGACAGCATGGCCTTGCGCTGAGATTTGCTGGGAAGAAACTTTGGAGTGATAAGGAGATTGCCTCAGCAGCCGTCCAGAATCATGGCCGTGCGCTCGAATTTGTATCTTTGACATTCCAGAGTCAGAAGGATTTTGTTCTGGAAGCAGTCCGGCAGGATGGGACTGCTCTGCAACATGCTTGCAAGACCCTCCAGGCTGACAAGGACGTTGTCATGGCAGCAGTCCGGCAACAAGGCTTCGCGCTTTTTTATGCGAGTGGGACCCTCCAGAGTGACAAAGAGGTCGTCATGGCAGCAGTCCGGCAGGATCGCTTCGCCTTGAATTTTGCTTCTGCGACTCTGCAGAGTGACAAGGACGTACTGGCTTCGGCGAAAGCGCGAGAGAACGGCTTCAATGTTGACCGGGATGACAAATAGATGAAGATAGCTTCATCACTGAGCCCGGTTTTACATCCGCAGCATTTTGCCTGTGGGCTGTGTACATAGCAGAGCACCAGTGCCGAAAACTTGGCCTTGATCTCTGGAAGAAGTGTGCTGCCTGCAGTTTCTCCGGTCCCCAGGACAAACTCTGGGTGCTTCAAAGGAGGTGCTCGGGAGATCTCGGGGGGGAGCGGTGGTCCGAGTTTTCTTTGAACTTCATGAGCCAGATCCAATGGCCAAGTTCCGGTCCGAGATGATAGCCTCGTGGCGGTGATTTTCAGTACAATCATGTACAATCATGTACAATCATGTGCAATGTACAATTTATTTACTTATATTTAATTATTCATATTATCCATTTTATTCGCGTTCTCGTGCCAGTTTCGTAAATGGCGACGGTCTGTTTCCAAAAACAGCGTTTTTTTTGGGAGCAGTTTGGAGCTACGAGGTGATGAGGTCACCAGGTTCTTCGCCAGCCATCCCCTTTTTCTGTATTTTATCGTGAGCATCAATTGGAGGCTTATTGGGTTTACGGGGAGAAAAAGGTCCCATCAATTTTTAGAAATTCGTAATTCTGGACATTGGGGACAAAAAAGCTTCGGACATGTCAAACCGCGCACCTGGAGATCCATTTGCGAACTATCTTGACGTTCACCAGGGTACCAGGGGTTTTGACTTGTCCTTAAATATAGAAGCAATATTGTCCTTTCGACTGGGTTGGTATTTTCTGTATTCTCATCTGCCCGTTGGTTTTCAGGGGGACCATCTATCAATAAACCAACCAGTGGGAAAGGGACAACTATGTCAAATCCAAGGGGGTTAGAAAACAATTTCCATGTAATACACAATACAAACCACTATCATCAGTGTATGACAAGTAGTACTACAGCTATTATGCACTAAATCAGGGTATGATACCACTATAATATACACTATGTCTAGCACTTTTTATACACAGTTTTTTGGGGTAAGTATTCTCTGTCTCTGGAGTGTTGAGACAGCTTGGGGCAACCTTGGGTAGCCTTACTTGGCCTTTTTTTGGCCTTTTTGGGCTTGCCAAATTCGGAGTATGGAGGCAGTAGAAGGCAGTGGCCACCCAAATGGTAAACGACAAGAAGCCTTGGTATTTGAATAGGGTACAATGTGGGGCCCCCCAGTTACAAGATGGTTTATAAACCCCATTAACTATAGTTGTAGGTACCATAAACCATAGTTATTGGAGTTATAAACCAACTTAGCTATCTAGGGGGCCCCACTTTGTACCCAATTTTCAATTTATTTTGAGACCATGTCAGGTTCAGCATCGAGGAATTTTCTGTTTTGCCAGTGTCAGAGATGATGGCTGGTTGGCACATGGCACCAATTGTCCACAGCCCCTTCAGGTAGCGTTCTGGAGGCGTAGGCTGAAGCCAGATGGCTTTCTTCAATGGCTTGAAGGGTTGAACCCCCCGTGCACTGCCCGCATCCGAAATTGCAGCGTCGTGACAAAACTGGGGGATGTTCACGGGACGTCGACATGCCAAAATGTCGTCTCACAATGCCAAGTTCTTTTATTGCGAGAATATTTTTATTTTGCGAGTTTTTTTTTTTGGCATGTCGACACGCCGTATCCTGATGTCCACCCTGAATTGCATTGAATTCCCAGCATTTTCTGATCGCCATGCTTAGTACTCATGCGAACAGACAAGTGGCTGTGCTACCAGGTTCCGGAATGATATGCTAAGTCTCGAGAAGAGGAAGTTGTGAAAACACTACCATGACATCCAACCAAAACGGACACCTCAGCTTGCAACGTGGCCCGTTTCACAGCAATGTGCTAAAACCGGAACGTGACGAATACGAATACGAAGCATCAAACTTGATCCAACCACTCACCGGCCTGCTGCCTCTCGTACGACTGAACTCTCACTACACAGAGTCGGGAAAACGCTACGCGCCAGGGGCTTCTTGATTTGATGCCTATATCCTTCCCAGTTTTTGCGGGAGCTGCGAGCGTTGCTTTTATGTCATTTGACGTGGTCATCGTTGCCTTTTTTCCAAACCGATACAGTTGCCGAATGGATTTTATCAAATGGCGCTTGGTTGCTGCCCAGCATACCCACATTCGGTCCACATTGGTTCCGCCAGTATGTTGGATTGAAATCACAACCCCATGTAGTGATGGGCTCTTTAAATCAGTTTTCCCATGTCTTGGCGCTTCAAGGACAATTTGCCGAAAACATTTTTTACTTGGGGGTAAACGCCAATTTTCCCAGGCGATTTCAACCAACCCATTGGTTTTGGTCTCATGGACAGTCCCTGACCTGCGGCGCTTGTCGTGCGGCACCGAGGCGTGTCGGATTTGAAGTGAGCCGCATACGGCTTGTCGTTGGGGCGAAAATATTTTTTCACGACTTGTGGGCGTGCCTGAAAGTAATGTGCATATACCCTCAACTTATGGCATTTGCACAGGAAATGATGATTAAAACCATTTGATTTTGGGGTATTTGAGTCTCAGACATCTCCGCATGGGAAAGTTGGGGGCCGCTTACCCGTGCGCCGCGTGTTTGGCATATACACGTGTGATGAGGTTGGTTGGTGGCTTTATCCTAGGACGCCGGTTGCGCAAGGTGGAAAAACATGCTTTGAATTGGGGTTGGGCGCCGGGAGTTCGAGATTGCATGCCCGGGAGTATCCGGGCCAATGTGCATTTCGGAATGCTTCCGGGTCGGACGTGCGTTATTCGAGTTGGGAGAAACATGACCACTTCGGAATAGCATGGAATAGCAAGGTGGTTGGGAGGAATGCCATACTAAAGTAACTAAGGGTTGATGTTCATGGGTCCCTTGACAGGTTTTTTCCAGCTTCGCTTTATCATCACACACTTGACAGCAAATTTGGTTTGAGTTCATTAACCGCCGCGAGTTCGTGTTGCTGCTTCGTGCTGGTGTCAGTGATGACGATTCAGATGAGAATGTAGGTGGTGACGTTGAAGATGAATTCATCGCTACTAAGGACCCCGCTGCACTTCAACATTCCCATAGAAAGCCGATCCTCGGTTGTGCTTCATGTTCCTCGGGAGACCTAAATCAAAATGCACAACATTCTGCAACTTGTATAAAGGTTCGTTGGATCATTGCAAATGATTTTTGGCGCTCCCCCACATCAAAACCTCACCTTCCAATCATGAAATCATGGATGTTGCATTTGCCCATGTCCAGGGCAGGTTGTGAATTTAGAACGTGACTTGAATGCTTTAGAACTACTAGAGGGAATACCGTTGGTGGAATTTTGCTGCTGTCAAGAGTGTATCTCTCAATAGTTTTGCCACCTTGTTTGCATTGAATTTGTTGGTCGGCCAGTGTCACTTTGCAAATTGTAAATCGTTTGACTTGTGAAGTATGCTTGTTGGTTTTCATTTTGGAAGTTTCCAAAATTCATTCCGTCTAGTTTCTTGCATAGGTTAAAATCATACTTAGTAGATCCAACCACCTCCCTCCCAGCAGTCCTTCCAGATTCCAGGTCAAGCCTTCGCGAGTGGCATGGTACCACCCTGGCCGGCTGCGGCGCCCTTCCCAGCCTCCTTCCCCACTGGCATTTGGCCGCCGGGTGTCCAAACGCCAGGAAGGCAGCAGGGGGCACCTATGGCTTTCCAACGAAGCCAGGGGCCCCAGGTGACCCAGGTGCCCCAGGGGCCCCAGCACCGCCAGGTGCCCCAGGGGCCCCCAGGCCCGGGGCCAAGGCGAATAGAGATGCCACAGGTGAGTTCCGGGCCGGAGCAAGGCATGGCAGCTGCAGCTGGAGGAGTGGAGGGGGGAAAACTGGGGTTGGTTTTCAGGACTTTCTTGATGAGTGTATGGTGAAATCTGACAGTGATACAGGCAATAGGAGTTTTGCGTTTACTTTTGAGATGACCAGCCCGAAATAGATTTGGGAGATGTGTGACTGATGACCTTTCACCCAGCTGCCTCCTGCGGGCTTTGCAGGAGACTTACAGGCGCGGATCGGGATACAGTCGGCTATGCTTAGGGCTTAATGGAACTGAACCCCCCAAAGCGCATTTGTTTGGTTCTGAATGGGGCAGTGACATGTAGCGAACACAAATTTGGAGCTTCAAGCCTGGACCCGTTCCGAAGACGGCATCGAATCCCCCGCCGACATCCCTGTTTGGTCTACCTGCAAGGGGAAAATTTTGTTTGGGCACCCAATCTTCGGACACGTTCTGTAGCAACGTTTGGAGAACTTTCTTTTGAACCCATGCATGCCGCGCTCCACACCTGAGAATGTTGTGGTTATCAACAACCGCAACGTCAGTGTGCATTGTCATTTGCACACGGCCGGTAGTGGCGCTGTGCGCATCCAAATGGCCTAAACTGCTAATTGTATGCTTCAAGACAAAAAAGTGGCTAAACCGGCTAAACCTTTGGTTGCCTAAGCTGCAAATTGAAATGACTTAGACCTGGCCCGGCCAACTCCACCATGCTCCTGTGAGGCTCAGGCCGCCCAAACATCGTTTGCACAAGCGGTGAGTATGGTGCACGAGCCCAGGATTTCGATGGGATGTGGGAAATGGATTTCTCCCCCCAGACCTGGGCCAGAGCCCCTGGGCTGAGCCCCTGGAATCTACAGAGTGTTATTCCGTCGATGAAATTCGTTTTTTTTTTTTCCACCCAACCACTCCCCCAAGAGACGGACATGTCGAGCCTTGGTCCCAGGTGTTGGCCCTTACTGCGGTGGGTTTTCTTCTGTTGCTGAGAGGTCACTTGACGAGGAAAAAGCCATGAACAAAAAGGGGTTTAACCAAGGAACATTGTGGGATAATTGGCATATGATGAGATATAACCAACGGGGATAATGTGATCGGAAAAAAATGATCGCGACCCCACATTGCGACCTGACGAAGTACATGATGCTTAGGATTAGGGCCGGGCACTGTAACTATCGCCAAATGGGAAGGGGTTTGCAAGATAGCTTCTTACTGGTGCTTAGCAGGGAATGAGGGAATGATCCATAATCACTATCAATAATCGTATCATTCCCCCAGCAACCCATCCATTCCCTACATTTAGCACCAGGCTTCGCCAATGGGGAAAAGGAAGTTGTGGGTTCAGGGGCTGCTGGATGTAATGAGTCCAAGAAAACTCAGTCCCTCGCCGATGCTTCGTAAGGACCCCGTATCTCCTACTTGGGGGCGCACCCCAGTTGGTATAACATGGTATAACCATTTTGGACCCAATATAGTCAGTAGAAATCCCACATACACGCACACACACAGATATATATATATATACACACACGTACGCATGCACATAATATACACGCAAACATATACGTATGGGTCTTAAGGCACTTGCTAAATAGGATGTCCAAGGCAGCCGAGGAGCTCTCCAGTCTGAGCTGCAGGTGGGCAATCCGATTTCACTTTTCGTTGAGCGGTCATTTCTTAGGAACCCAGAGGGTGCAGTTGAGGTTACTTAAATGGGTATAACCATGGTTCTAAAACCTCATAAGTTGGGATACACCCCCTATAACTGACTATAGTGATATTTTTTATATGCACCTTGTAGCTGGAACTGCGCTTCCGAGTAGGATGTGTGACCCGATATTTGACGAATACAGGAGTATTCCATGCTATTCCTTAGGAATTCCTCTACCTAAGATTAGATTGAACCCCCAAAATTGGGAGATTCACCGAGTTTTTTCGGACTCTTCGCCACAACAGTGCTGATGCCACCGCCCTTGGCTTGAGGCCGCCGCATCAAAGGTGCTTCCAGCGATTTTCTATGCTGCGAGGCACTGGCACCACGACGTGGGTTTTGGTAAAAGATCGTCAAGTTGCAATCCGGGAAGATTCAACTGATTCAGAGGGGCGTGCGTCACCGGCCATTGATCTTCCATGAGTATCACAACGAAACCAGGGATCCACAGGCCTACACGGCTTGGCAGAACAAGGATTTTGAAGGGAGCAGTCCCCTGGCAAACCTAAGGAAAAACTTCTAGGAAAAACTTGGACATACTATGAAAACTACATGCAAGAAAAAAAACCCTTGCACTTTGTTTCGTGCGGTAAACCCAAGAATAAAACATCCCCCAAATCAACGTTTTTACCGGTGGTATAAACGATCCCCAAATAGATAGATAATAGTAGGTTGATTCTTGGGTTTATAAACCCCATTAACTATAGTTATAAGTTATAAGTACCATAAATCATAGTTTCCCAACGCTAAACATGACTAACTCCAACATCAACGGAGGCAGCTGGAAGTGCTCCTCCACAGCGACGGAGCTGCGACGCAGCCTCCGGTGGCGGTGAAGGTGACGCAGGTGATGTGCGAAGAGACAAGGACTGGCTGGGCATCACCAGGGAATTTGAGGGTTTTTTGGCCCCATGTACCCTGTGGTAAACATACAAAAAGCTATTGAAAATGACCATTTATAGTGGATTTTCCCATTAAAAATGGTGATTTTCCATAGTTATGTTAGTTTACCAGAGGGTAAAATGAAGATCCAGTAGAGATGGTCAACATATGTCAAAATGGATGAAGGGTTCCTGTTCATGGGGATGTCATTGGAATTGGTATCCGATTTGGTTTAAGTTTTGAATCCAGAAACATATTCCTTCGACAGTAGGTTCAAGCATCACTTTTGGATGACAACCAGAAGAGAGATTACAGTAAAGCCATCCATTCCGCGCAGGACCGCCCCTGACCCGGAACCTGCGAAGGTGGAAAAGACGGCGTCAGCCGCGCCCGAGCCCGAAGCTGATCCGGACGACACCACGTGGCTTGGCCGGGCATGGGCTAGGCCCAGTGCAGGTTTAGGATCCAACCATCCGACTGGATACCCAGATGGGCAATGGAGCTGGTTTGAGTGGTTAGTAAGGGGGTTATAAGCCAGTGTACACCAGTTATAAGGAGTTACTATCCAATTCACAAACTCCATGGCCCGCCCAGTAGGAACTAGGGAAGGGGATCCTGTCGGCCATGAGGCATGTGCCAGAGAAGGAGCCAGAGATGCTCGTTCTGAATAGGAACATTTTTTTGGGACAGGGGTCACCCTCTTAAGTCGGACATGGAACCTATATATGTACGTATGTATGAATATACAGATGAATGAAAATATATATATATATACTGCGCACATGTACATCTATGAAACCTAAGACACTGGGAGTCCAAAGCTGATTGTCATCTCTTGCCATTTTTGTATATTTTTCTGGCACCTTCTTGGGTTTTCAGCGGGACAAAGCCTTGAAACTGCGGACATGTTGATGGGAGAAATCTATCCCCGACACGCCCGCAGACCCTTTTGTTTTGAAGACCCGTTTTTCTCCACCGGAAAGCATTCTTTTTCTGGGCCTGTCAGTTGCCCAGTTTTGTTTGTTTCACGCATCCTTCAATTTTAGTTTGTCAGTTTCATGTCTTTGTTAATCAAAACCTTGGCTTTCTCATGGTTGTCAATAGATCCCTGCTCTAGATGTCTACCACTACAATCCCATTGTGCTCTCATCTTCTTGGTCAAATCCAAGTTTGTGTCGTTCCAAACTAAGCACATGACAATGATATTTCTATTTCTTTGAAGATCTTTCAAGTATCAAATGCCTAGTTGGCCTGGTAAAACCACTGATTTTTGTTAGTGAATTGCATATTTTTCTTGATCAAGTGTTTCGTCTATACTCTCTGATTATTCAACCATAGCTATTTAGCTATTAGCTCTGTAAAATGGATGATAATGCTTCATGTACAGGTGATTTTCTGATGATTCACCCATAAAGTCATGGTGGTTTTCCGGTTCCCAAACCGCAAACCGCCATGACCAAGGCACGAGACGTACCTGGAAATGGACGGCCGCGTGATGTCGCTGGAGCAGTCCCTTGGGCGAGTGAGGCGGTGGGAACTGCAGTAACCCCCGAAAGCGCAAGATTCGATTGACATCCAAGAATCCAAGCCTAGAATCGTGTGGTAGAATTCAGGTTTTCGTTTTTTTTTTTTTTTTAAGGGGGGGTTGAGATGTGTTAATTCGTTTTCAAGCGGATGTAAATGGGTTGGCTTTGGAAGACCAATAGCGCCACGAAGGTTGGGCTTTGGACGAGGATTTTCTCAATTCATCAGGTTTTCATGGCTAGTAATTTGTTGTGTTCGTGGCGTTCTGTGGACATGACTCATGATGACTCATGTGTGTTTTTTCTACATTGACTTTCGGTCCCATTTGGTGAAACGACCCAACAAAACATCAAACCAGCATGTTTAGTAGTTTAGTGATTTTCCAGATGGGGGTGGACACAGCGATAGCTCGACTTCCTCCAAGGCTTTGTCAAGAGGTTGGTGCGCGGAGAGTCCGGGAACTCAGTGCCGCAAAATCATCAGCATGCTGGGCTTGCGAACATATGAGGGATCAACTTCAACCGCTAAGCTTCATTAACACCAATCAAAACCCACTACAGAGTGGTGCCCCAGTTCGTTAGCTAAGTTGGTTTGTAAGTCCAATAACTATAGTTGATAGGTGATCTATCGAACTAGTTAATGGGATTATAACCCATTTATAACTGGGGGGGCACCACCTTGTAAGAACCAGAATCAAATTCCTTGGTTTTTGGCACGTCAGAGCGCCCCAACGACTTCACCGCGTCCCAGGTGTGCAGCCCTCGAAGTTCAGCCTCTGCTTCGGATGAAGTACTGATGGAGGAGCCGCCCAAGGGGTATAAGCCATACACAACTTGGGGATATTCCATTAATCTAACATAATCCAACAGGGATATATATATATAATTATATATATATATATATATTTCATCTGGTTCTGACACACTTGTGACCCTGGGAAGTTCGCGAGTCCAACTTTTTCTTCAAGTAGAGCGACCAGCCCCAAGGGAACAGCAACCAGAGTATCTCCATGAACGTCCGTCGTGACCGTCACGCTCAGGACCTAAGGCCTGCTGAAGACGCAATGAAGACCCCTACAGATGCAGGTGCGTCAAGTTGGAGGTTTATGGCATTGAAATGCAGTTTAGCCCATGACTTAGATGGGCCATGGATGTTTTATGACAGATTGTTCAATGATTTTTACTTACTGACTGTGTGGGTTATAAGCCATTGTAACTGGGTTGAGGGGAGATGTTTTTTTTTCCCCCTGGAAAAGGGTAATAATGCCCCAAATTCCAGTGATGCATCATCCTTTCCCCTATTAACAGAACCGTTTGCGGACTATCCCATTTTCAGACACCCAGCAGGTCTATCAAAACCTATTCAAGTATTAAACTCCATTAAACCCCCGGTATAAGTGTAAGTCTGACCCCAGCATACTATGAAACCCACATAAATGATATGAACATATATGCCCTCCATATGATCACTGGTTTAACTAACGTCCATGGTGGTGATGGCCCATGGCACCATGGCACCGCGCCGCCAGGCAGCCCTGACACAAAAGCGACGTCACCTGTGACTTCCACCATCAAGGGAGCGCCGCGGAAGTGGCGAGGGCGACGGGAGGCCCCGGTGGGTCACCAGCGCCTGATGGGTTTTGAAACGTGGCGATTGAACATATCATATAATATAAGGTGGTTTATTATAAAGTATAATTACATGTTCAAAACCTTATAAGGCGGTTGTATCGCGAGCATCATCTCCAAAGTTTCGAGCCATGTCTGATTGCCAAAGGGTGTGTTTTACGAAAATATGGATAACTGGGTAAGCCTCAAAAGTTTGCTGGCAGTTATATACACGCAGTCGTCACACATAGGTGAAAGGGTAGTTCCGGGTAGTTCATTGCCCTCTGGTAAACTAACAGTTTGCGAACTGGAAAATCACCATGTTTAATATGGGTAAATCAACTATTTCTATGGGCCATTTCCAATAGCTACGTGAAATTACCAGAGGGTACTAGAAATCTCTTTTGCAAGTCTTATGGTTGAACAAAATGGTTTTCGGTGATCAAAGCTGGAGGTTTAAGCAACAGAAATCAGGTTTCAACCAACAGCAACAAGGGGATTTCAACACAGCGGGTGAAACCGGGGGATAGGTCAAGGCTATAGGCTATATATATATAATATATATATATATATTATATTATAACTGAACATGAGAAGTCAAATCTAGTCTTACACTTTGATTCCCCCATTATCTTGTATTGTTCAAGCCACCGGCCACCGTAGATATTATTCTTTAGACACCTTGCCTAACCAAGCACCTGGAAGGTGCGGCCGGAACCCATTTTGGAGGAGACAGCAGGCAGGGATTGGTTAAACCAGTCCATAGCCACAAAAATGCACAAGGGATGCAACTCAATATATCAGATAGATTCAGATACATCAAAGAAAACATATACATACACACAAGAGAGAGATATTATATACATACATAAATCCCAATATAAATGTAAAGATGATTATAGATGGGATAACTCAATCCAGATACCCTCATGTCCTTCGAATCCCAGCGCTCGCTCCGCTGTTCCACGCTTCAGGGGCGGAACAGGCGGAGCCTCCGCATGAGCTGCCTGAGGTGCTGGGCACTGAAGTTTTGACCTATGATGTCAACCCCGGATTAATCAACCATGGTTCATTAATTAGGGGGTATTCCCCCAAGAGTCATGATTTGATACTTTTTTTAATGGTACCTTCCCAATTAAACAGCCGTAAACGGGGTTTATTGGTCCAGGGTTGACATTAGCGGATACCAATGTTGATCCCACCTATACTTGGCTTCCGGAGCCGCTCATCCTTCGCTGCCACCTCGCTCGGGCAATGCGAGACTCGTGGCTCGGGCAGGACTGGTGGGACATATTGTTGGACCAGAGGGACATGTAAGAAATGTAAGCCACGCATTTTTCCTCAAACTGGTCACCTTTTTAATGGTTTCCGATGTGTTGATTCAGATACTTTTTTTTCCAAAACTACCTGGTACTCGTATGATGAGTTTCAAGCGACCACTGTTTGATGGGTTGAAGCCACCACTCGTTTCACTTTTTCCGCGGGCGGAGCGTGATGCCGAAGGGCATTGTTTTTGAACTCTGCTTGCTGAACACCGATCTCGCGGTCCAATCTCGTCAGCGTTTGCGCGTGACTCTCAGTTCTGGGCCGGAGATTTGTGCAGAAACCAATTGGCTAAGCATCCAGAAGAAACTCCAGGAATTTTGCAAAAAGAGAGGCTGGTGCAACTGCAAGGTCCAGTACAACAATGGATCAGCACTGGAGGAGTTGTGTGATTCAAACAGCCTGAGGCGTTTGTTTGAGTTGCACAGGGAGGCCCTGCTTCGTGACGCTGTAGAACTGCTGTTGTATGTTGTTCCAGATCCAACCGATGATACACCTCCATCTGTCATTGATGGAGAGGAGATTGTCTTGGAAGCGGACCAACAGGGCAGCCCGATTCTCCTGAATCTGCGGTCAGATGTTCTGCTTGGAGAAGGAGGTTTTGGTCAAGTCTGGCGGGTCCGGGACACAGAAAGCCAGACTGCATATGGAGTCAAGATAGTCAAGTCGTCGCTTCGCGACGGAAGGTCTCAGGAACACATGGAGACAGAAATTTCCGCTCTGCTCAAGCTGAACCATCCCAACATCATCAAGGTCTTGCAGCACGGGTACATCTTGGATCCTGTGCGTGGCCGCCTTCCGGCATACATGATGGACTTGGGCAGATGTTCGGTGCAGGATTTGCTGGAGACAGGATGGCACACAAAGGCAGCTGCAGAGGCTGC
>Ga0126342_10003747_pt1 | contig 25440 bp, 27 predicted proteins | sample Cyp1metagenome_FD_92528 | JGI IMG/M metagenome (GOLD analysis project Ga0126342, IMG submission 92528) | Coral microbial communities from Lord Howe Island, Old Settlement Bay, Australia - Cyphastrea 1 metagenome | ecosystem: Host-associated > Invertebrates > Cnidaria > Coral ... | reverse complement strand
AGCCCAAACATAGCGGTGATTCAGCATGATTCAGCGTCGATGTTAGTTGGGTGATGGATGGTGATGGTATTCTTGTGTGTTACTAATTATTTTGAGCGCATTTTACAGCATTAGCAAAGATAATGGAGTTTGACCATGGTGGTTTGACAAACAGGAATGCTGGTTGATCAAACCACAGGAGGATCTTTACTGCCGGTCAGGATGCTAGTTCCGGCAAGGCCGTAGGCCGTAGGAAATGGATGGAAATGGGTGAAAGCAATAAGCCGCAAAGTTCCATAGATGATTGTCGGGAAGGAGAACCACCCCCAAAGCTGGGGCATTTCCAGATGAGTGAGTTGTAAAAACATCATTAAATAATTCAATGTGCAAATTTGCCGTGTGTTTTTGATATTCAGCGACATTCAGCCAGTTGGGAAGCCTCTGAAACCAGATCCATTCCAGAAGTTGAGAACAACCGTGGCCGTGGCTGGCCCATGTTGTATAGCGGAAAATCCATTGGCACCCGATCGGCATGGCACAGCTCCCCTGCTCTGAGGGGTGATCCGGGAAGCAAGCGCCAGCAAAGCCGGCAAAAAAGATCAGAAAGGTCTGCCGATGACAAAAGAAGAAGGCGTCCTGGCACAGGTTACCCACCGATAATCAAACGTTGCAATGAAAAATCCCTGTGAATGCAGGATTTGCTAATAAATGATTCGAGGGTTTTCCATTGCCACGTTTGACAACCAGAGGGTACTCTCACATAGGGCTCATCAACTTCAGGTGCAGGCGTAGATGTGATTTGCCTAATGGCCTAATGGTTGCTAGTCACAAACTTGTTGGCTTCGACATTCAGCTTGTCTTGTGTGCATTGTCTTATACATATTATACATTATCAGTTTCCCTTGAAGACTTTGGGTCTAGGAAACACCTGTGGTGTAGCTCCAGGAAACACCTTTTTGGTAAGTTTGCCTGGATCCCCAAGGATGTCCCAAGATGGCCGAGGAATTCCTGAGGTTTATTGATAGGTTTAAAGTTTTACAACAATCTGATATCATATGAATCATATGCGTCATATGCGCGGTGGATATTGTATGAGTTAATTATGATTTATCACATATTATATAATGTTTGTACTTGTCATTGTACAATGCTATAAAATGCTGTGTATCTATTAAATATACATTTTACTTACACGAATGTACGGATAGATGGAATTATACAAGCGCAAACCCACCATGCTGCATGCAGGAAAATTCACGATTCCTCCGTCAATGACGCTGCTACTGGGATGCAATACATTGCGGATCCCCCACAGGACTTGGACACATTGCTTACCCCGCACAGCGTGCAGAAAGAGCACGTTAAAAAAGAATTGTGAAAGTGTAGTTAGATGTAGTTAGATGTAGTTAGTTGGATTTAGTTTAAGCTGTCCCTGTGTAATTATTCATAATGTTTTAACCTATATTTGTCACAGATGGGTGGATGCATGTCGCAAGCGCTAAGGCAACTGCTGCTGGAACACTGCGCCTCGTGGATTGAAAAGGTGGACCTCAATCAAGAGATGCCGGAGCTCAAGTTTCACGTGGCCGATACCAAGGGCAGCCTGGATGTTTCTGGGGTCTGGCTCCCCGAATTGACATAAGATGGGACAGTAAGTTCTTATGAAAGCAGGAAATGAAGGGAAATAATAGGAAATATCTATAGTTGGTGGAAGGTTGTTCATTTTATAGTTCTCTACCCCAAGAGTTCTTGAGACACAAAAAAGAAACTCGACTTCTGCTCCTGCTTGGCTGAGCACCAGGCAATAAGGACATCCTGCAGATCCCTGCAAGCAGCTACATCTTCTCGAAAGCCATTAATGTCGAGGTGCCCTTTTAAGCGCTTCCGGTGCGGGTGGTGCGAATCCCAGATGATGTACATGATGCCTATTCTTGGTGAGGTGAACTCAAGGCATGATTGGCTAATTAATGATCCAGTGAGAAGTAGGATTTTTAACATGAATATATCATTTACTGGCAACCCACTCTTGGACATGTTTGAACAATTCATAGATGAGTAATGCGGGGTAACTGGTATTTGGTTTCATGACACTCCTGACTGCCCACAACAAGACCTATGCAACTATGCCTTCTAATCCGTGTCAGACCTTAAAGTAATAAGAGACGTAGTTCTAGCTGGGTTTCAACCATTCTGATCATCATCATCATCCTCATCATCATCTTCCTCGTCTCCTCAGTTTTGCTGCGTGGGACATCGCGGAACTGCTCCAGGTTCCAAGCATTCGCGACGTCTTGGGCTTTCCATTGAAGATCAGGTGCACGATCCGTGCTGAGCTTCAAAATTCATGCATGGATCAGCATAGATTCCAACAACCACCAGTTTTGTGTGGGTCCATTGGCACCTTCATTCTGAGCCGCAGCCGCTGGGTAATGGGGATGCAGGACCCCTCAGAATGAGAAGGTCTGTATGATGGGCTTCAGTGCTATGGATTACAGCACCTTGGTCACCTTGATCCGGGAAGAGTTTGGGGTCCAGATTTGGACAGTTTGGGAGAATCCCCTGGCTACTTTTCTTTTGAAGCCAGACTTGAAGAAGCCAGACACTTGTCCAGAAAACCTAGAAAATAGATGAACATCTTGGAATCCCCCAGAAATTTCCAGCTTCGATGCCAGAAAGGACTCGAGTCTCTCACATCTGACATCGTCCATGTCGTTCAATTTGTTCAGAGGAAATTTGATCTTGAACAACCTGTACAGGCTAGTTTGTTTGCATCAGAAATCACTCCCCAAAATCCCGAACGTGTTATTTTTCCAAATGTTTGCTGAAACACGATGATGTGCTCCAATCTCTTGGGTTTGGACCCGGCATCTCGTCGCGGTGCCTGTCGCAACTTGCAACAGGCACCGAACTGAATGGCGATGTGTGGATCTTTGGCACGCCTTTGTTCTATGCACCTTGGCAACTTAGGTGGATACCAGTATTGATTGTTTCATACCCTGCGGTAGTCAAACATGGCAAGTGGAAATGGTAGTCAAACATAAGATGGCCCAGTGCTTCATGCTTTGCTGTTTGAAGTGCTGAAGGAGGCTTCACAAGCAGCTTGTGAAGGGGGTGAGTTTCTTTGAAAATCTTTGGGTTGCCTCATTCGCAGCTTTTCATGCTACATTCCAGAATCTGGGTCTCGAAGAAAAACGGCCAATGTTTAAATTTCGGATACATTTGAAATTTGCTCCATCCGCTCATCTCCAATACCGTCCTGACAACGGAAATTCGTCGCATTATTATTGTTTGCAAACAAGCGATAGGGAAATTTTCCAGAGAGCCGTTTGGATATATCATAGCTTAGTTCACCATAGGTACAGTAATTTAAGTTAAGATTTTGATTTTTTCCAGACATCTATCCATATCCCACAAAAAAAAGACAGCTCCATCATACTGTACCCTAGCAGTTGTTCCGTCCCAGCATTGTTTCAAGAAAAAAACAGTAAATTCACCTTCATAAGTTTGACATGTTTTGATCATATTGGGTGGTAAAATGTGGTAAAAAAAAAAAAAAACATGGCAACTCCCACAATTTTACCACATTTTACCACATTTACCACCCAAAAAATGATCAAAAATCCATGGCAACTCCCGTTTTTCGCCGGGCTGAGGAGTACACCGTCCACTATGACCGCGGCCAAGGGAAGCGGGAGGAGATCAACATGGGCTTCACCAGTAAGAAGGAGACCGAGTGCGGCCAGTGCCAAGGCGCCATTTTACCAATCAGAACCCATGTTTTTTTTAATACTATACTCATTATAGATCCTTATAGTATACTACAGTTTACTCTAATTTTAGATGATTTGAGGTACTCCCATTCATTTTAGGAAACCTCCATTTATCAATTGATATCAATATCAACTGTAAAATTACATCGTATACTGCAGCCTGCAGTTATTCATACAGACACCGCGATGGATAGAAAGATAGATGCATAGATGTATGAATGCATAGATGCATGAATGCATGGACAATCATGGACATGTGCATGTGGCCTCTATAGGAACTCCTGGCAGGCGAAAAGATTGTGCGATCATCCTTGCTGGATGAGAAGGTGAATACGAACACTCAGGCGCAGTATGTCAGGTATGAAACTGTATGAAATCATCGGGTTTCAGTAGAACTGCTATCATGGCCTTGGATTTTGGTGCACCTTCTTTTAGGGTCAAAACCAAAACACGTCAAAAGATCTCAAAACCCTCCCATCATCTCCCATCATCTCCCATCATCCCCTATCTATGTCGGCCTTATCTGCCCAGGTGGGATTGGAAGCCTTGAACCATCTCTCAAAGCAGCCGATCATTCGCAACTTGCCTCGCGGCATGAAGCACGTCTGAGGGGGCACTCGGCTCAGAGATACCTCCAGCTGGCAAACCAGCTGGTTGTTCATCGTCCGAGCACAACGACGACTTCCTGGATTCCCTGACACTTTTTGGCACGTGTGAGACCTGCCATAAAACTCATGGTTTTTCTTAGTGTCGAACTGCGACCTAAGCCTGAAAAAGTGCTTTTGGAAGGGCTGGAGGTGTTCATTCTGGTCATTCTTGGAAGCTGAGCCTGAATTGTCCGATGAAAGGATAGGCATGTTATAGTATATTTATTATATGTGGGTGTGATTATGACATAGTATACGGCCACGTTTGGTGCACCATGCTTTACCGAAGTCTCTCACCATAGTTTTCGGACGGTGGTAGAAGGTGCCAGGTATACCTCTCAAAAGATAGAAGAGTGAAAAATGATTGATCACTATTTTATGGCGCTTACTGTAACCACTATGAATTTGAGTAACTAACCAAGATCACTATTTCTTGATTGTCTTGGGACTTTACTCTCTTATTTGGCAGTCCAAAAGCGGCCTGAGGTTGGGATTCTATGCGAACGCCACTGGCAGCGCTGCGGAGGCAGAAGCGATGGCCTTTCGAGCGATGATGATATGACAGTGACTACTAGTGATACCCTCTGGTAAACTAACATAACTATGGAAAATCACCAGTTTTATATAATGGGAAAACTCACTATAAATTGCAATTTTCAATAGCTATGTTAAATTACCAGAGGGTATGTGGTTTCCTAAAAAGGGGAAAACCCATGGAAAACCCAAATCATCCAGTCGTCATGGATGAACATGACTTAGTGAAAGCCATGGTGACTTGGGGATCCCCCATTTTAAGAATCCCCTTCTGGTGTTTCTAAGTGAGACAGGCACTAGGTACCAATGGGTCAGTGGATCAACAGACCATTCGCACTGCAGGCGCTTGCAAGAGAGGACCGGAATTGCCAGTGCCGTTTCGCTTTTTGTGGTAGATTTGGAGGTTTCCATACAGATACCGAGATGCCCGAATAGCTGGATGGTAAAAATTTCACGGAAACTCAATGGATGTCTGGGTGGGACCCCTATGACTTGCGAAACTTGTTCCGAATGCTTCCGCTCGCGACGGTGAAATAGACAGACTTCATGTGAACATTTGGGTTTGTCCAAGCATGGGGTATAACCCCCTACACTCTGGGGAAAATGATGACAAACCATTTGGTTTTTACATGTTTTTACCCCATTTTCTCACACAAAACCGGGGCAGAATGCCTCGTCCGGTGGTGACTAGCGCTACCAGGATGCCCACATTTTGTTGCTGGCCTGGGCCCCAATCCCCGCACATCCCATTGCTTTTCAGTCGCAGCTGTCCCAGGTAGCACGTGGAAGCCACGGCGAAGCGAATGGTGCCCGTTGGGCCTTCCCGGTTCAACTCTATGCGGGCGGTGAGTGGGGAAGCCTGGATCATCCCTGGATAAAGTACAGGCAATGGGCTCTAGCTTCGCTTGCCGAGGCAATTGGGCCCCGAGTTTTTTGTGATTTGTAAAGTGTTACAAAGCGGGTTCCAACATAATATATATATATATACATTAATCGTGATGCTTGTGTCTATTCTTAAGCCATTTAGCATCATTTAGCTAGCTTGTCTTGCTTGGTAGTCATCACCAGGGAATGGATGCCGCACGCGTTATAAGATGTTATAAGATCCAATTTCTGATGGTTGGGTTTGAGGTTCCAGGCATGTTGAAGCCAGTTTTCCTCGTTTTCCATCATTTTCCTGGACCAGTTGGACAAGTCATGTCAGACCGTGGGCCAAACGGCTGCAGGAATGCCTTCCCTGCAAGCATCGAACAGGAGGCTGGGTAGAATTGAAGACCCAGGAGACTGCATGGACCACTGTTCGTAGGATAGCAGAATGGGAGGTAACATATTGTAACAATATGTCAATATATAGTTATTTATTCATATAGTTATAGATATATTATCATGTACATAGTTTTATTATGTATATATATATATATTATTTTAAAATATATGAGATGCATATATATATATATTATTTTATAATATATATATATATACAATTATATGAATAAATGCATTATCATATACATATTATATATATTATTATTTATTAAGTATACATATATATATATATACATATGTGTGATAAAGCTGGCTGACTGGTGGCTTCAGACATAGTTCCATGGCTGTTTGGATCTGTCTGGGTTTGTTATTTCGCATGATTTCACTCGACTTGCAGGGTGTAAGCCACAAACAGCTTCGACGCAAAAAATTATTCAGAGACATCCTGCTTGGAAATGACTTGCACAAGGCCACCCAGAGAATGATCCATTTATATCCATTTATTTGTATCATTTGGTGGCTTAGGCCACTCCACTTAGGTCATTTGTCGTTCGAAAAGGGTGCCACCATCGGACTCCACTCAGGGCCGGTCAAGCCATGTCAAGCCTTGAGGTCCTAGTGCCGCCCTTCTGCAAGTATCACTTCGAGAAGGATCTTGAGATGACCACCCTCGATGAAGCTGAAGAACGGCGGAGGAGGCGGCATCGAAGTAGTGCTGAATGATGGCAAAAAAAAGGCGTTGTTTAGATGATATTATTAATTGTATTATATCACCTTGTAATATATTAATATGATATTATATGTTATTCTATTGTATTGTACTACTATGTACTATTTATATATACATATATTACACATATGATTTATATGTGTTTACTGTTTGAAACATTGTGCATGTGTGTGTGAATATGGAATATTGTATGGATAGAAAAGATCAGATAAATCAGACAAGAATTGAAGAGTTGGATAGAACAGCAAGGAGACAGGCAGATAGATAGACGGACAGGCATACATCATAATAATTACTAATGGATTGGTTTAAGGGAAAACCTACAGGAAACCATAGATTTTCCCATTAAATATGGGGCTTTCCTGCAAATTTTCCCTTAAACCAATCCATTGAAATTATGGTTGGTTTGCTGGGCAAATCTAATCCTTTGAGATCCTCAAATAGGGCTTTGCTAACCAGGATTTCCACGGCTTGAATGGCTGGTTTTGACCCTAGGATTTCCAGCACCAGTTCTAGACACAATAAAATCAATAAATCTACCCTCTGGTAAACTAACATAGCTATGGAAAATCACTATTTTTAATGAGTAAATCCACTATAAATGGCAATTTCCAATAGCTACGTTAAATTATCAGAGGGTATCTTGCACATCCTGTTTGTGTATCCTATTCAGCCATGTTTGCAAGATCCTGTATATACAGTACATATTTCTAGCATTTGATTTGGATATGTGTGTGTGCACAGTGATACAGATTTCACACCTGATATAAAGAAATAGATAAAGAAATCAACATATACCATCTGGTTATTTAACATAGCCATGGAAAATCACAATTTCTAATGGTAAGCCATCTATAAATGGGCCATTTTCCATGGCTATGTTAAATAACCAAAGGGTATATAGTATAACCTACCAGTTGATTATAGTTCCACAGAGCTATTGACACATAATTATATATGTAACAGCGAGTCAATTCTAATATTAGAGCTAGTATATATTTACACACACACATATATATATATATATATATACATGCTTGGAGGTTCATCCCACTTAGTGCGTGGTCAATAACCCTGGTTATTCCATAAATAGTTTGTCAACAATACAGTTACTGACCAGTTTCTAACGGGGCTTACATCGCAAAACTCATCCCAAAAGTACACCACTAAGCAGTGTTCAAAACATTTCAAAACCACCGTTTTTGGTTGATTTTATCTTCAGGGGTTCTACTAATGTGGGTAAAACAATGTCATAAACCATCCCCCAGTCATCACCATTTTTTATAGGTGGTATGTTTGCCATTTCCAAATGTGTTGCTATGGGAGTATACTACATTATATATATATTACCATGATGGTTAAAACCGGTAAATAACCATACCACATTATTAATAATGAACCACCATTAGGGTATTATACCAATATAATGGTTAGTAAATAATGGTGGTTTATGGTGGTGTATTATTGTTCTACCCCCAAGAACGGGGAATCCTGTTCGAAAAAATCCCAGGCTTCAGCTCCTGGAGTCGCGTTGGTCCTTGAGCCTTCAGCAGGACGTAGCCAGGGTCAGCCTTTTGAAAGGGCCTCACAAGGGAAATTCCTGAGAAAATGGGGGAGAAAATGCCAGTTATGGCCATTTTATATGGGGAATTTCCATGAAATTCTAGGAGAAGAATATCGTACCAACTGAAGTATGATGATGAAGCTCCGGTAAAGATCATACCCCAAGATTTCATGATTCATTGTGAATTTTCGGGTCTCCCATTTTCAGACGCCCACTGTCGCTATGCTCAATTGCCAGAGACGGGGAACAAACTTCGTACTCCAAGAATCTCCATGTTAAAGGTCATTTTGTTGGCCCAAAACACCAGCGATTCTGGGGTCATGTTGTAATGTTGATGAAAGCTGCTGCGTCACCAGAGATCTTTGCTCATCCCAAAATGGATGGATTGATCCACGGTGGCGGTGGCGGACCACCAATCCCAGACTTGGTTTCAGGGGAAGATTGCAGGTCTTAGCCCCCAAAAAGTCATAAGAAAAGCCATGGTTTCCTGCAGATTCTTCACGGCTCATGACTTATTGCCAAATTGCCACTGTTGCTGATCCTTCGCCATTATTGTTGTTGAACACCCTGATTTGTATACAGTCTTTATATAAATGATGGCTTTCATGAACCGCTCAGTTCTCTTACTGTTGATTATGAGCCCAGATTATCCCCTGGCAATCACAGATGGTATCCTCTGACTTTTCACAGATGGCAGTGGAAAATCTCTCAATTCCAGATGACTTTCCCATAAACCTCCTGCTTCGGTGGGTTTCCCAGCCCGCTTGGCTCCAGCTGCCGTCCATGGCGAAGCGAAGCTGGCGTGAAGTCCAAGCAAACGGCCCAGTGCCGAATGGTTCGGAGCATGTTTTTCGGTGAAATCTGAGAGTGGGACCGGTGATGTTCACCAGTGAAACACGTGGAAAATGCTGAAAGATGTGGACAAAACCAGTGACAAATATGGAAAAATATAGAAAATTGTGGGTATACTTCAATGAATATGGAAAATATGGACAAATCATGATAAACCCCAGCTACGTGTGGGCTACACCGCTATAAACCGCAGTTGCTGCACCTCGGCCAGGTTGGCGTTTGGCCTTTGGACGAACACAACGCCAAACTTCTTGATGCAGTCCATCCCCGCACTTGGGAGACACCTGATCGTCCTGATGACTTTGCGCTTTGGCAAGGAATCTGTGGACCAAGGTGGATAGATGATCAGCAAACCCTAGGGCCCTAGGATTTATGGATTTGCAGCTTTAGATGTGGAAAAGCCATGGTTTCCCCATGAAAAACAGCTAGATGGTTGATGATGTTGATGTTCCACATCGTCATTTTTTAACGGAAGTTTACCCTAGGGTATCCCAGGAAATCCCCTTTGGCGCAAGCGCCTCATTTCCTGGGTGGATCCGGATGGATCCTTAAAGGATGGGTCGGCGGCCCTGGATGGTCTGAAAATTTCTCTGGTAATTACCATGGTAATTACCACGAATATGCATATAGATATACATAGATAGATTGGATTGGATTAAATATATTAAATTAGATAGATAGGATAGGGTAGAGTAGGATAGGATGGATAGATGTGTATGTGTGTGTGTTGATTTATTTTGCACATGTCTATCGATATCTACGTGTTTCTTGGTGCAAACACGCTGAAGGTAGTTGGCTGACAGGCTATATTGATCATGTTGATGGTCAATCTTCACTCAGCTTATCCTTCAAATGTAATTCTTGAATTTATCATGGTTCCTCTTTGTTTCATTGAAATTGCCATTTGATGGGCGCTTGTTGGTGCAACAAGCATTTGAAATCACCCAGTCAACTTCATGGAATCTCCACAGTATGATTTTCATGGCTCATTAACCCCACCCTTCCATTGAAAAGTACAACACCCACTGAAAAGTAGAGTTTTACAGCTATAAATGACCCAAAATGGTGGATCTCGCGGGTCAACCTCTAACCTCTTGCCATTTGCACCCCGCCACGGCGTCGGTAGGTCTACGACTTAGTGGCCGTGGGCGCCGGCGCCGGTGGCCTTGTTTCGGCCAAGCAATCGGCGCGGCGCGGGGCCAGGAGCGCGTTGATCGAACAGCACCTGGCAGGAGGAGCTGGCAACATCTGGCAGCGGGGCTGGTGCATGATGGTTTTAGGTGGACTAAAGGTATCGAATTTTAATAGGATCAAAAGTACTGTAAAGACTTGAGTTATTAACTTTTGTCATCTTTTGTCCGCTTGTCTTGGAAATAGTTGTTTGGTTGAAAGGTTGAACCAGAATTTGGGATCGACTTTTAACATGTGTTTATTGTTTGAAACTCTAAGTTGCAGGAGCTGCTTGGTGCCACCTGCCAGCGTGCTAGGAGATTGCCTCAACGTGGGCTGCGTGCCCTCCAAAGCTTTGCTTCGCTGTGCTCGCGCCGTGGCGGAACTTCGGCGAGGCGATCTGGGACTCAGTGACTGCACTGCAGCTGTGGATTTTGGCAAAGTTATGGAAAGAGCCTTGGTATAGCCTTGGCAAAGTTGGTTCATAGCAAGATCTTGGGACATCTTGACGCACCAATATTTGGAACTGTTTCAAAAAGGGGAAAAACTGGCGTTCCGCCCTGGGTTTTTTCGAGGAATGCGACGCCTCCGTGCGGAGATTGCCCCGGTCGATTCGCATGAAACGTCCCAGGCGGTGGGTGTCGATGTCTACATGGGAAAGGCGCGATACAACTGGAAGGGTTTTCGATGACTGGAGGCCTTCCCCCCAACGTAACGGGGCTTAGTAGGCAATGGGGGAATGGGATGATTGCCAGTGGTTATTACAGGTCATTCCCCCATTCCCTAGTAAGCCAAATAAATAGGATAGATTAAGAGGCAAAATGGTCGCTTCAAGATCTTGGTGCAGTGTGATTTGCACTCGAACATCCCCGTTCGAATTTCAACTACAGAATGGGAGGCCTTGTGCCCCGTTTCAAGGGCATTTCCGGGCTTAAATTAAGATGAAAAAATGGTGATGGGCCAGGCATGTTGTACCCACAGCATGGGAATTGCATTTTATAAGTTTTCAACGTTTCGGTAGCTGAAAGACCTTTAAAAATCGAATGTCATTTTGTAGCAAGAGAATTTGCCCATCGGAAGACAAACGTAAAAACCCAATCTCATTTTGTAGGGAGGGAAGTTGCCCTTCGGAAGTGTTCCCTTCAAGTAACTTGATGATGAAAAACATATAAACACCAATCTTCATTTTGTAGTGGTGGAGTGTCCCCTTCAAGTAACTTGATGATAAAAACCAATCTTCATTTTGTAGTGGCGGAATTTCCCCTTCAAGTAACCTCATGATAAAAACCAATCTTCATTTTGTAGCAGTATCATGTTGTCATTTTCCGTAATCCTCTGGAGGTTGAGAACCATCATTTTTCATGGCGGAAGTTGGGAATTTTGAGACACTGGTACAAAATGAGGTTCTCGACCCCATAGGTGAAATTCAAACCTGGATACTCGAACAGTTTTGTTTTTTCCTGCAATGAGTTTGTTGACCATATCGCTATGGTTTTCAAATATTCACACCCCAAATTTAAGGATCCTTGGTACTGTATAATGTTAAGCATACTACTATGGTCATCTATGATCTACTCTGTACCCAAGTTTCTCTTTCTTCTACGTGTAATATCTTGTAATCACCGCCCAATTGTTGTCTCCTTTTTTGGTGGTTTACTGCTACATCGATGCCCAAAAGATCACCAGTTGTTGCTTCAAGTTCAGGTCCCATGCAGTATAGCACCCGCCAAAAAGGTAGCACACTTTTTTTTATGTACTGTCTTCGAAATTGATTTTACTGTTCTGTTTTTTAATAGATAGATAGATAGGTAGATAGATAGATAGATAGATAGATCGGTCGATAGATAGATTGACAGATCGGTAGATAGATCGATAGATAGATCGATAGATATAGATAGATATAGACAGATATAGATAGATATAGATAGATATAGATAGATATAGACAGATATAGATAGATATAGATAGATATAGATAGATATAGACAGATATAGATAGATATAGATAGATATAGATAAATATAGATAGATATAGATAGGCAGATAGATATAGATAGATATAGATAGATAGATATAGATAGATAGATATAGATAGGGTAGATTGATATAGATAGATAGATATAGATATAGATATAGATTAGATAGATTAGATAGATAGCTTAGATTAGATAGATTAGATAGATTAGATAGATTAGGTAGATTAGATAGATTAGATAAGATAAGGTAAGATAAGATACGATAAGAATAAGAATAAGATAGATAGATAGATAGATAGATAGTTAGATAGATAGATAGATAGAAAGATGGATAGCTGGATAGCTAGATAGATAGATAGCTAGATAGATTAGATAGATTAGATAGATTAGATGGATTAGATGGATTAGATGGATTAGATGGATTAGATGGATTAGATGGAATAGATGGATTAGATCGATCAGATCAGATTGATTAGATAGATAGATGGATTAGATGGAATAGATGGAATAGATGGATTAGATCGATTAGATCAGATTGATTAGATAGATAGATGGATAGATGGATAGATAGACAATGATAGATAGAGATAGATAGAGATAGAGATAGATAGAGATAGATAGAGATAGATAGAGATAGATAGATAGATAAATAGATAGATAAATAGATAGATAGATAGATCGGCAGATAGATCGGTAGATAGATCGGTAGATCGATAGATCGGTAGATCGATAGATAGATAGATAGATAGATCGGTCGATATATAGATATAGATCGGTCGATAGATAGATTGATAGATCGGTAGATAGATCGAGAGATAGATAGATCGATCGAAAGATAGATTAAAAGATAGAAAGATAGATAGATCTGATCAGATAGATATTTAGATGATGAAATTCTGTGGCCCTTCCCCATGTTGACCCATGGTTTCAGGCGACCTTCGTGGGCCCCCACGAGCTCCGCGTCGGGGAGCGCCACCTGCGCTTCCGCAAAGCGGTCATCGCCACGGGCGGCCGGGCGAAAGTGCCACCGATCCCGGGCTTGGAGTGCCGCGACGGCTGTGCTTTTAGGGATTTTTGTTGAGGTGAAATATATGTGACTTGTTGAAATTTGATATTTATATATATTTATATATGTATATATATATATATATAAATATGGATATTTTTGATTTTGCATTTAATTATTTAACCAAGAGGGATATTAATGGGATATAATGATGGGATAATGATGGATAGATATAGATTTCATCTATAAAAACAGGGATATTGACGGGATATAATGATGGGATGTCATGGAATATAAGTGGGATTATAATGGTGTTTACGGTGATTTAATGGGACTACAATGGGATTATAATGGGATTATAATGGGAATATAGTGGGATAATGATTACTCGTTGGCATGATATATCAATCTATCTATCTGTGTGTGCATTTGATTTAATGCATTTGAATTTTAAGTGTTCCAGAACATATTTTATGGTTCAACGACTGTAAAGGGTTCAAAACCAGTCATAGCTTCAACTGGTGCAGCTTGAGGCAGACGCCCTTCCTGACCAACGCCACGCTGTTCAACCTCACCGCACTCCCCAAGCGTTTCATGGTGCTGGGTGCAGGGCCCATCTCTCTGGAAATGGCACAGGCCTTTCGCAGATTTGGTAGCGAGGCGCCGTGGGATGGGAGGGGATGGGTCTAAATACCCTCCGGTAAACTAACATAACTATGGAAAATCACCATTTTCAATGGGTAGATCCACTATAAATGGGCCATGTTCAATAGCTATGTTAAATTACCAGAGGGTAAATGGTTCTTTTTTGGTGATATTTTCTACATCACCTTCAAGCATTTGCTGGAGATTTTATCCCCTTAAGGCCTTTCGGTGATGTTTAATTCGGACATTTACCAAGCCCTGAATGGGATGTTTTTCAATGGCCATGATTTTCACCGTTTTGGAGTTTGAAAAACCACTTGAGTCACCTCAAAAACTCAATTGGAAACATATCAGGGACTGACATTGGTTTTCATAAATTGCATACTTTTAATACTAGGCAGGCGATGAGACCTTTCCAAATAGCGATAACCCCTTTGAAGGTTGTGTCGTACCTGTGCACATACATCATTTGCACTTAAGCGATAGCCCCCAAAATTGCCATAGGTCATTTTTCTGCAGACGTGTTGTAAGCGATGGGGCCTTCCCAAATTTATGGCTGTCCCTGTTCGTGAACCTTGAGTTTCCCAGATTGCTCACTTGGATCCAAAATAGTGTGTGAAACCCAAGAATAGACTATCCCTGATCCCAACAATACTACCATAAATGGGTATCCTTAACGATCCCAACAATATTGCCATTTTCATGAGTGGCAATACCATCCCCCAACTGAGGAGTTGTGGATTTACCCTACTCTTCCCAAAATGACTTAATTGTGACTTTAGGAAGCCACTTGCATGATTTTTGGCATGGCTCCAGAAGCCGAGGCGTTTCCATGGCTCGCATAAAAAGAAGATGCGAAATATCCCGTGATACTGGTTGTAATCCAAAGAAGATCATCCCACTAGCCCCAATAGCCCTAATGAGGCCCTAATGAATAAGGAAACCCGCCAAAGATTCTGGTTGAGTCCCTGGAGTTCATGGTGCCAGGTCACCGTGTTGGAAGTAGCTCCCGAGATCATGGGAGCTGAGGATAGCGATGCAGCAGCATTGATTCGTGAGGTCTTTCGGGAAGATGCTGGGCTGTATTTGCCATTTACTTTCCGGCAGTTGGGTGATGTTTGTGGCAGTTGCGTGTGCAAAGTATATTCCAGGATGAGTCAGGCGCTGAAATCGACGACGTACGACCATGTAGGTTGAATGTCTTCCAATGTATGTATGTGTGTTTTTTTTTATATATATATATAATATATATGTATGTATATACAAAGTGTATATATATATACAGTGTATATATAACAGGTGGCTAGACCTGGGCTGCATCAAATGACAACGTTTTGATCGCCAATGTTGAATATCCATGAGACTCGGATTCGGATAGGCGTTGTTTATTCCAGGTTGAGGTATTTTGAGGTGTATCTTTATTGATCGATATGTCCCCAGGAAGAACCATTTGGATCTGCCAGGAAGGCATCCAGGTCTTCACCAACTGCTCGGTCTCTTCAGTGTCCCACCGGTTAGAGTCTTCCAGCGGTGGGCCGGAGATTCGACTGACGGTGGCGGTGTCGGGTGCGGCGCCTGTGGAGATGGTTTGCGATGCACTGCTGGTGGCCCGGTGGAGGATTGGGAAATGGCTTGTTAAATGGCGTGTTAAATGTTGTTAATGGGTTGTTAATGGGTTATGATATACATGTTTGAAACCATCCTGAAACCATCCTGAAAGCCATGAACAACATTTAGCAACTGATCGCTTCTCCAGGTGAAGGATGTTGGCATGAACATCCGTAACATCCCCCTTTTTTCATCCCGAAAAACCAATAAACAGATGAGTTCCCTAAGAGCATCCACATGGTCATTTGGGCGGTGCCAGGTTGCAACTGGTCGGACTCCGAACATCGAAGGCCTCGGCTTGGAAGCCGCCAACGTCGAATGTTCCAGTGGCGGTGTCAAGGTCAAGGATGACCTGACGACTTCCAATCCGGACATTTTGGCCATTGGAGATGCATCTGGGGCGACAGTTGGATGGGAATCTTACCCGAAATGGTCATTTGAGGTGGTTGGGAAACTGCAAGTGAAGAATTTCAAAACTCATGGAATATCTAAACCTGAAAGTAAATGGATATAAATGATATAAATTGAACTAAATTGATAATTCAATTCAGGATGTTCCGCTTGGTCAGACTTGTCCAAACCAACCTCGGTGATGAATGGTGGGATCCAAAGTGCTAGTGATTTTTGTCAAAGTGTGTTTTGGTAAATGCCCGAGCATTACCCTCTGGTAATTTAACAGTTTGCTATTGAAAATGGCCATAGAAATAGTGAAATTTCCCATGAAAAATGGTGATTTTCCATAGTTATGTTAAATTACCAGAGGGTAGTCAATCGGGTTTTACTCATCAGAGGTTTACTCTGGAGGTACCATGAGAGGTCCAATGAATAAAACCTGTGAAAACAAAATATGTTGGGCATTATTTGGCAGTTATTTTGATTTTTATACAGATACTTGTGCCAGGCAACTTAGGCTTGCCCAAGTTTGGCCCATTGCATGATCCACACCATCCTCACAGAAGGTCTTTGTTGGATGGCGTTTGTCGAGTGGGTTTGAAAGGGGTGACCATACATCCACATTAAACGGTTGCTTTTGGATCTTCTGACCACTCAAATTCAGTGATGACATTAAAGAAATCATCATGTTCCAGTGATTGTCCCATCATTTCCCATCATTTTCCTACAGGAAACACAAGCAAAAGCCACATGAAAAATCCTCACATCGATCTGGTCCGACCAGGTCATTGAGCGCCCAGACACCAGATTTACCCACATGTCCGGCACGATGGCGGGCATGGCAGTGCAGAGCCGTGGCTCTGATCGATGAGATGTTTACCATTCGACGGATAGCTACTGGTAGAAAGGTTACCCTCTGGTAAACTAACATAGCAATTGAAAATGGCCATTTATAGTGGATTTTCCCATTAAAAATTGTGATTTTCCATAGCTATGTTAGTTTACCAGAGGGTAATTTGTATGATGATTTTGCACTTCATCGCGCTTCCAAGGCCCATAGATTTCTTCACAGAGGTTAAACAATGTTAAACATCAACATTGAGAATGTCGATGTTTAACCAACACAAACATCAACATTGTCCGCGTAGGAGGTAAACTTCAACATTGACGCCTAGGGTAATTCTATTAAAGTAAACTATATAGATTTACAGATGATAATAGAATCATAGATTTGCAGATAGATGGATTAGGGAAATGGATACATTATAGTCCTACAGTTCGGGGGCAAGAGCTGTCTTATGACTCGACGAAGGACTGCCCTTTTCGGTGACAGCGATGCTCTGCCGGTGAACGCCGCATCACGGAAGCTGTCGCAGTTGGTGGTGCCGCGCTGTACCTACACTGAGCCGGAAGTTGCTTCATGTGGTGTGTCCAATGCCGCTGGAGCACAACGGTGGGATAACGTGGAATAACGTGGGCATGGGGGTGATCATGGGTCTTACCCTCTGGTAAACTTTTACAGAAAACTTTGGAACATCACCATTTTGAATAGGTAAATCAACTATAAATGGTCCATTTTCAACAGCTATGTTAAACTACCAGAGGGTATGATATGGATGTAATGTTAGTAAAGCAATACAACCATTCAACCCACCCGTATGGGTTGATGGTATTCATACGTATTCATACCACATTAATATTTTTTGGGGGGGGATGGTGGATCCTATTGCTATACTAAAAGTATATGGCTTGACATGTTGAATTTTGGTGGCTGAAGCCAGGTGAGGATCCACCTACAGCTGCATATGCTGGGCCTGGGCCCTCTCTCATTAGACAGGTCGGAATTTCTTGCAAAGATGTAAGATATGTAGTATATAGGAACACATTAGGTTAGCATGTTCTACATGTATATTTGTATATACGTATATATAATATATATCGCATTGCATATATATATATATAATTATATATATATATGTTTCTATATGTGTATCATATACGTTGACATATCGCATTTGGATGCGGCCCAGGAGAAGCTGGCGAGCCGGGCCAATTTGGAGGTGGATGTGTTCAAGGTAAGCACCGAACACAATGACCGTGCCATCTTAGAAGGAACAACACGAGGAGACTTGGATGGAATGTGTATCTTGTGTACAATGTGGGGCCCCCCAGTTATAAGTTGGTTTATAAACACCAGTAACTATAGACTATAGTTATAAGTACCATAAACCATAGTTATTGGAGTTATAAACCAACTTAGCTATCTAGGGGGCCCCACATTGTATAGTTTTATGAAAATCTTGCAGCCTCTCTGGAGCGAAGTTAGACTAATTCTGTTTTTGGTTCATTTCTTCGTTTTCATTTACATGATGTTCATAAAACATAAATAAATGTTCATTGCCAAAGTGGATTTTCATTGGGATTTTCGTTTGGCTTCACATCCATGTATCTTGTTCATTAGCAAAGCTTGCTGTGCTCCTCAGCCAAAATGTCTTGGAAAAATGATGCGGTACATGTTAAAAATAAAACAATTTGAATGTAACTGCAAACACAAACAGGAAGCAAACATAAGACAGCATAACGCGACACTAGGACGATGACACAATGAACAGGAAACAAAAAAATGAAAAAATGAATATGTTTGACAGCATGAAAATCAAAATGAAAACCAAAAAACAATTGAACAAAATGAACACGTGTGACAAAACATTGACATGAAAATGCAAATGAAAAACAATGAAACCGGAATCCAAATGAAAAAGAAAATCAAAAGAACACAAAAGAATCTGCAGAAGCGTCCCCTACCCCTAACCCTGCGTTCCTTCCCAGCGTACTGGAAAATGGCTATGTCGTACCTCACGTCTAGGGGTCTTCGAGAGCATATGGTTTCATTGCTCTTAAAGTTAGCTAACAATAGAACAATGAAAAAACTGAAAACCAAAATCCACATGAAAAAGAAAACGAAAAAAAGGAAAACCGAAATCTAAATGATACATAATAAATAAAAAATCAAATATATCGTTTTGGTGAGAAAACAGGAATTGTCCAAAATCTGGAAAAGCCTTATTTTCCCCGAAATAAACATGTTTTTTTTAGTTTTCATTTTTTTGATTTTGCCAATAAAAATGCCAAAAAAAACACAATCAAAAAAAATGAATTTTGAGGGTGCCTTTGGGGAATTACCTGGGAATGAAAAATCCACTTGGAGATTTTTTCCAGAAGAAATTGGACAATTTCTATACTTTACACGTGAACGTACTGTAAGCCCGCAAACCCTAAAACCCCTAAACCTTCGCATCATATGTAAATATATATAATTAATCATGTATGTGTATATAATATGTATATATTATATATATAGATATACATAACTGGTAGTTCTGAAACCACTGCAGGAGGTTCAAAAGTTGCATGTGTCCATATTTGCAAGCAGTTACAGTAAAACCTAAAACAAAAGCCTAAACCCAATGGGCCTTCCCTCAAGTGGTGTTGGCGAAACGAGATTTTTGCGCGTGACTTCACCATTTGCAATGTTTTCCAAGATGCTCCATGTGACTGCTACTTCCGAGCTTCAGGCTATGTGAAGATCCTGTGCCGCAAGGGCACCGAAGAGATAGTGGGGGCCACCATCGTTGCAGAACATGCTGGTGAAATGTGCCTTTCACAGAAGTCTGGTAGTGGAGGGAGCGCTGAAAGGTAGCTATGGGCATCCATATCCCACCAACAAATTCAAACTGATTCTTTGACCATTTGGGCACCAGATATGTTGTTATCCTGAACCATGGGAAGTCCTGATTATGGTTGCCAATAGATCATATTTGACCAAGTTCCCATACTAGTACTATGTTGGTGGTCAACATCAGACCTTTTAATTACTTCAGTTCATGCCAACAAACGCATGAAATGACACCATGCTATGATGGAGGATGCGATGCACATTGACCCGTCTCTCCGATCAATGAATTTATATCGGGAGAACGTGTTTGGTCGCCCCAATGCAGTTGAACACGAACATTATAGGGGGCGTGTGAACCGTGCACAACTTCTGTGAAACGTGCACAACTACTGGGAAACGTGCACAACATCTCTGACACGTGCACAACATCTCTGACACGTGCACAACATCTCTGAAACCTGCACAACATCTCTGAAACGTTCACATATAGAATACTTGAAAACACTGGGTGGGGGCGGTGAAACATTAGTAGACTTAACGGCGATCGGGGCTGGCTGACAACCAGAATCATCACCAGATCGTCTTAGATACAATGAGGCACCAATGATGGCTGACAGCCATGTTTGCTACAATCACTTATTATGAGCATATCTGTAAGCCGAAAGCACAGCTGCCAACTGCAAACCCTATTCCTCAACAAGAGAAACATCTTCAAAGGAGTTTACAAAACTGGAAGGCTTTTCTAGGGATTATGACTTTATATGTTTGGGTTGAACCCTACTAGCCGGCTTTCACAAAATCAGCAGGTTGGCAGAGATAACTCTGGCCATCCAGCATGGCATTGGACTTTCTCAGATTGAGCCTTGGTGGCCCTAGGGGGTCTCAAACTCGGAGAAGTCTGATTTTGCTGCGATGGTTGAAGGCAAAAAAAGGAGCTTACATTGATACATGAAGCATTGACAAGCATTGGATATCTAACTAATATAGCTATAGATCTATGAATCTTGGATAGATATCTATTGGATATCTAACTAATATCTAATGATCTATGAGTCTTGGATAATTTATGCAGATCATTTCCAATATAACGACACCGAAAAAACCCACGTTTCGAAACCAGCCACCAGGCCCGCACGGTGCATCCATATCCCACCCTGGGTGAAGCCGTACAGCAATGTGCCTTGAACTACAACCGCGCCTCGTGGGCCAAATTGGGCCGTCCCGGTGAGGCCGGAAAACACATGGTTGCGATGAACGAATTTTTTGGAGGTGTCAGAAAAATGTTGGATGGCTTCCATGTGTATGCATATGTGTATATATAGATATAAACATATATGTATGTATCTATTTATGTATTTATGTGATTATTTATTTAGTTATTTATGTGTTTATTTGTTTATGTATATATATATGTGTGTGTGTGTGCTTTCATGGGAAAATCGATAAATATGATGATGTGTGGTGATTTTCCCGCAAGCCATATTTGATTTCCGGAGGATATGGCACCAAGTGAAACGTTTTAGTGGCAATCATTCAACATCAGATGCAAAAAAAATGTACTTGAACTCGGACTGCAAGTGTTACATCATATTACCGTTTTAACAAGACGGAATCCTCTCCAGGGAAGGCTGTCCCACTGAACCAGACTTGTTTGGGGCACATTTGAACATCTTGTGTGTGGCAGGCAGGCTACAAGAGTTAGCTACAGCGTGCCACGAAAAAATGCCCCTGGCTTTGATGAGACTTGAGAGAAGACAGCGGGGGAAGGAGTGAGTGTCCCTAATTTGAGTCCAGTACTGTCACATGTTCAGAAAGAAACAGGTGTTGCTGTGTTGCTTCAGTTTTCTTTGGCATGTACCAAGAATTATAGGCGTCCATTCCTCACATCAGCGGCTCCAATGGAAGCGAGAGACACTTGCTGAGGCTGATGCTTTGGTCATGGAGATGAGAAGCTGGCATAAGACGTGACCAACTTTTGCGATTTACGCATCTTTTGTTGCAGCAGTACAAGACCTGGCGGGGAAATCTGAGGAAAATTGTAGGTTATATATATATATTGTCCTCATTGAAATATATTGAAATATTTTGAATATATGGTCCTTTGCACTGGTAGTTTACTGCAGGATTTTTGTGTCATTGATGGACCATGAAATGACTCAGAAGAGCAAAGCAATCATGGCTGCCATTGTTTTAAGCATGGGAATTCCTCATTCATAGAATTGGATGATGGGAAAATTTACAGGAAAGCCCTATATTTGATGGTAAAAACCCATGGGTTTCCGGTTAAGATTTTCCCTTAATCCAATCCAGTGACTCATGATCCATCAATGGAACTTCGCGCTCTCGCGATCTTGCGCGAGTAGGTGCACAGGAACTTCGCGGGGATCCAAGATCTTGGAATCCTGCCACAGAATGGGCACAGTGCTGATGAGCGGTCTCAAAACGCAGAATGGTCGTTGCTAAGTTCTCGGAAGTTCGTCGTTGCTGCAAGGCTTATGTTTCCCAAGATTCGCCAGGTGTTTAGGAACCAGGATGTACCCGCTAAAAACAGCTCAGTAAAGCGGGCTCGTGTTCAGTATCTTTACGATCCATCCTTTTTGCAACACGTTGTTGACCCAGGAGGCCCCACGGCTCATGCAGCTCTTTGAGAATGATGCCTTTGCAACTTAGTTGACAACTGCCAGGTGACCATAAGTGACCTTGATCCTCTGTGACGAATCGTGAAGAAATGTGAAGAATGATGACTGGGGATAAAAGTGGTTTTTATTGAGTAATCTCTTACGCAAAAAAGGTTCTGTGGAATTCAATCTGGCTCATGATAGGATATAATGTTTAGATATTTGTTGTGTAAGTATCTATATGATTCTATATGTATACAGAAAAAGGTATTGTGTCCAAATAGGCAAATCCCAGCATTCCCAAAAATTACTTGACGTCATGAGTCATGTGCTTTGCAATTTACATCTCACATTTGCATCGCCGTTGCACCTCAAATATCAACAAAGCATCCCTAGTTTCGCTGTGCCAGGCACATCAGAAGGGCTTCATGCTTGTGAAGGAACGTGTGCGTCACTTGGTGCATTGGTGCCAGGAGATTGGGCCTTCCCATGTTTTCATCAGCCAGATGTCCGGTGACTCCAGGTCTGTCCGCTTCGTGGCCCAGGTCTGACCATTCGCTTCATCAAAGAGATCGAGGTCGGGTAAAGATGGGGCAGCTGGAAGATGGAGCGAAGTTTCATGTGGAAGTCAGATGAATCGATGAAGCTGGAAAGTCAAGGAAAATCATGGGCAAAGACCACTTCGTCATGGTTCTGCCCTAGCTGGAGAGTTTCTTATCATGTCATTCTCATGCTCTAGCTTCGTACTTCAGGGATGAAGTTGACACGCTCGGAAAAAGCGGGCTTTGTTTCAGCATGTTGACCTGCAGGTACATCATTCTAGGACACCGGGCCATGCGCTTTCAAATTGCACTATCGATGCCAATTGCCAATGCACATGGTGGTAGATGATGCCATGCTTGAAAGCCTTATTTTAACAGAGTTACCCAAAGGGGTTGTTTTTGGCCCCACTGCCTAGGGGGCCGGGAAGAGTTGCTAAGTTTGTATAAGTTTGTCATGTCCTTATTTGTATATTGATGATGTGTGATGACGGGCTTGGGGTTGGGAGCGTCACTTGTTTGTTCACCCTTGCGAACAGAATACCATCAGCAAAGAACATGAGCAGTTCAAAACAAATTCCCAGACTGTCCGAAACCATGTGACAGGCCTGGCATTTGATTTTATTTTTATTTTTTATCTCACCAATATGTGCAGTTTCCAAATTTGAAGCTTGCAGATCCGGAAGAAATGAAGATAATGAAGCACCTGAATGACCCAAAGATCCCAAAGTTTCGCAGATCCGGATCCCAAAGATCACCCGTCGCCAGCCGGTCTTGCACCTGCGTGACCTGTTGCGCGCGCCCTCCTCGGTCGGGAATCTCAGGAATCGTGGACTCTGTTGTTGGAGGTACCCTCTGGTTATGACTAACATAGCCATGGAAAGATCCACCATTTGATAGCTAGGTAAACCATCTATTTCTATGGGCCATCTATACCATGGCTATGTTAAATAACCAGAGGGTAACTAATTAATTGCCATATCTAAGGATTCAAAGGTCTATGATGGCAATTCGTTCCAGGATGTTCCCAAAAACATCTGTCTCCATATGAGGCCAGGGAACCTGAATGGAGCCTTGATAGTTGCGATATGTTGCGATGATGATCATCAGATATCATGAGGAGATCACCAAGAATAGTCAAGAATGTCCAAAAGTATTGTTGACACTGGATGTTGGTAGTTTCATGTTTGTCTCGTGCAAGTCCTCCTTAGATTTTCTCCGGGGGCGTGCTAGCTCAGATCAAACAACCCCCGCGCCCCCGGGCGGCTAAGGGATGTAGCTCCATGCAACGCTATCGCTTGCTTCACTTCACCCTGAGATGAGGACAAGACCTTGGGTGGGGTGGGGTAGATTACTGCGGTTTTTGCCCTGTATCATCCTTGACTCCTTGACTCCTTGTGAGGTACGGCATCATCCGCAAGCGAAAACAATTTGTGGATGGCATCCTTGGATTGAACAAATAACAGGGTCAAGGAGGAAATGGAACTGTGTAGCTGCGTTTTTTCATGTTTTTTCCAAGCGGTGGTCGGCTGGCTAGGTTGCGGGCACAAAAGATACAAAAGGTGGTTGCATTGATTTTCTAGAGGCCCTAGGTAGGACCTTCATGTTCCAGTGACTTTGAATATTCCAGCTTGATTTTGGGTATTATTGCCAATGCAGTTTTCCTAGTAGGGTACACTTGGACGTAGTTCTTCAATGGTCTTCAATGGACTTCAGTGGCTCAAAGGAATCCAATATTTTTTCATATTTGTTCTTCATCCTACCTATGGCATAATTGGAAAGATACATATTAAAATTGAATCCTGTGGAGGAGAAACACCAAAATTCATCAAATTTCTAGGAATACAAAAATCAAAGGAAAAAAACATGTGTTATAAATATCATTAAATATCCATGTCATCTTTTCGATCTGAAATATATTAGAATATTTAGAATATATCTATTATGTTCCTTGAGATATTTTTTTGTATCATCTACGGTTTATCTAACCCAACACATTTTGTTTATTTCGGAACTAGACACCACAATTCAACATAAATTTGGATATAATTTTGTCTGGATTCGATTCGTCGCGATATTATTTGATTCCATATTATAATATAAATTAAATAATATAATATTAATATTATAAATATATTATTATATAATATTTAATATTAAATAAATAATTTATATTTATATAATTATTATTTAATTATAAAACCAATTTTTATATATATATTTTTTTCTTATTCGGTTTTATTTTTTTTATATTTTCTTTACCTTATTATTATATATAGTTTTTTCTTTTTTTTTTTTTTTTTTTTTTTTTTTTTTTTTTTTTTTTTTTTTTTTTTTTTTTTTTTTTTTTTTTATTTTTTTTTTTTTTTTTTTTTTTTTTTTTTTTTTTTTTTTTTTTTTTTTTTTCTTATTATTTTTTTTTGTTTTTTTTTTTTTTTTTTTCTTCTTTTTTTCGTTTTTTTCTTTTT
>Ga0126342_10003746_pt1 | contig 25443 bp, 29 predicted proteins | sample Cyp1metagenome_FD_92528 | JGI IMG/M metagenome (GOLD analysis project Ga0126342, IMG submission 92528) | Coral microbial communities from Lord Howe Island, Old Settlement Bay, Australia - Cyphastrea 1 metagenome | ecosystem: Host-associated > Invertebrates > Cnidaria > Coral ... | reverse complement strand
TTCCCTAGCTTGGGGAGCCCCCGCGGGGGGGAAAAGTGAAAATTCCCTAGCTTGGGGAGCCCCCACGGGGGGGAAAAGTGAAAATTCCCTAGCTTGGGGAGCCCCCACGGGCTCCAAAGGGTGAAAATTCCCTAGCTTGGGGAGCCCCCACGGGGGGGAAAAGTGAAAATTCCCTAGCCCGGGGAGCCCCCACGGGGGGGAAAAGTGAAAATTCCCCAGCTTGGGGAGCCCCCACGGGGGGGAAAAGTGAAAATTCCCTAGCTTGGGGAGCCCCCGAAAGTGAAAATTCTTAGCTTGGGGAGCCCCCACGGGGGAAAACCACCCTTAGCCCCTCTCACGGACCGAAATAAACCTGCGGTGTGGGCGGCCACCCCACGCGAAGCGGGGTGAATATTTTGAAATATCTTATCCATCATTGAATCCCAAAAAATTATCAATTTTATTTCAAAATGGTCAAAATTTGACAAATTTCGGCGTGTCATCCTGTGTCACCTCCGTGTCACCTCCGTGTCACCTCCGTGTCTCACCTCGTCGTCTTAGACGGCGCCGGTGCGGCTGCGCGCGGCGTAGGTCGTGGCCTCCGTGGCGCGGTGCTCGCGCAGCAGCGACACGATCTGCTCGCGGCCCCGCTGCGTGTAGTCCTCGCGTGGCGTTGGCAACGCATCGATTGATGGATTTTGATGCCAAATCGATGCCAAATCGATGCGAAATCGATGCGAAGTATGGAAACTCCATTGAGTCCAATGTGAGTCCAATGTGAGTCCAATGTGAGAAATTGTGAAATTCACGATTTCCGAACTCACTGGAAATTGAAACTTCAAAATCCTGAAATAATTCAGAAAGATCTAAATAAACTGAAAAGAAACTGCTGGAGATTCAAAATGGATGATGTAAGCATATGTAAGCATATGTAAGCTTCATAGATTTTGTTGCCTTTGTTGCCGTGATTCTCACAGAGAGAGGATATAGAGGATATGAATGTCTTTGGATGCTTCTGTTTAACCTGTTTGGATGCAACATGTTATAGGGAAAACTACGCATTTACATCCCAACCCCCCCGAATTCGTCCTGATCACTGGGCGAAAGTGCCACACCCAGAGGTGTCCGGCCCTGGCTGTCGATGGCATTGCAGTTGCAGTCCCGGAAATCCAACAAAGCTTTGGCGATGTTCACATGGCCCATCAAAGCAGCAATATGCCTGGGGCGTTCATGGACGGTTATGGCCATCAAGGGGCTGGTTTGAAGATTCTAACAAGAGATTTCTTTTAGCAAAACTTGACCAGAATTAGGAGGAAATTGTAAGCCATAATAACAGGTAAAGCCGCAACCTTCTCCGCTAATGTTTAACCATGTCCAAAAACAATCAAAAACATGGAAATACCGAGGGCGACCGAGGGAGCATTGGCTTTTGTGGAGGTGACTAACCGAGCCTTGATGGGGTTGGAAATCTTGGCGGTGTATCAGGCAGGATCGAAATCTTCATGTTGATGAAATTTGATGTACATGTCCCATTTGAAACGATCACAGGCAACCTAGGAGTCTGCATATTACTACTGGGGGAAGACCCATATAATCCATATAGGGATGCGGAGAAGCCTGAAGGTCGCCGAGCAGCAGTGGCGTCCTCTCAAATTCATCTTTGATATTGGGATCTTCCACAGCATTCAGCCACATCTCAAACTCATCGTCGTTGCCAATCCTGAGCTGAAAACAGGAGCTGTACCACATATATGGGCCCGTGCTGCCAGATTTCGCCATGGAAATTGTTTGGTAGTGTTTTGCCGCTGTTTTGGCATCCCAATCCTAAACAACAAGCTCTAACATCCATAGCTATCATAGCTATCATAGCCATCATAGCCCATAGAATCCCACAGGTGCCATAGCTGTTGGCCAAGTCGATCCAAGTCGGCTAAGTCACTCAGCGAAGTGGAACATCTTCAGTCGTCCCGTGTGGTAAAAGGCCTGCATCTTGGCTGCGTCCGACATGACTCCGCTGGCTCCAGTGGTGTGGCAACTGCAGTTGCGTGTTGAACCCCAAAGCTGCGACGGAAATCTGCACGACAAGGAACCACAAGGAACCACCAAGCTTCTGGTCTGGTGAAGTACCACATTGATAAATTCAAATGGTTGGTTCTTTTATTTTGCACATCACATGTTCGTTTTTCTTACCCAATCTTACCTCCATACTCACTTGTCTTTCTGGGTTAAGAATGGTTAAGACATGTTGAGACACAAGGTGAAACCCGAAAAATCGCCAGGTTCTGCTGCCAGGACCGTCCAGGACCGTCCGGACCCCCTCCTCTTTGGCCAACTCGGCTGGGTCGCCTGCACGAAATCTGAGGGCGTCGCGACCTGGGAAGCTGAAACTGACAGAAGAACTGGTGACCCAAAGATGTAAGGATCGACATAAACAGCGATGCCTAATAGAAACTAGAAACTATAACATACTATTTATATAACTACAATTATGAACATACACACGCACACATGTAAAAGAAGGAGCCAACTGGTGACTTGAATGTTGCTGATCACGATGAAAATCAGGATAATGAACAGCCGATGGGTGATTTCAACAATACATTTCAAGAACATTCCAAATAGTGCATATTCAAAGCATGTCTTTTTATCACACCTGCAAGGTCCGGCCTACTTCGCATTCCCTGTGGTTGATGAGCTCCGTTCCCACAGGTGGCTTATTGCTACCCCCATAGGGATGAATGCAGTACCTGGGCAACTGCCAACGGGAAAAAACGAAGCTGAAATTCTTAAACGAAGCTTAGCCTGTTACAGGGCTTTCCATTAAAAGCGATTGCTCAAATAATTCCATATGGATATACAATCATTGGTTTGGTTCCAGCGCGTCAATGGATAAAAAACATGGCATTTTTAAGATTCCAAATTGGTAAATCGAAACGACGAAAGACGACACCTAGGCACCTACCATAACATGTCTTTTGATGCTGTCAACAGCCAAAAAGTAAACAGCATCGAAGCGGATGAAATTCTATGGCGCACTCTACGGGGCTGTCCACTGACTGGATCACGAAGCCAGGGAGAAGTTTGTCTTCCGCCATCTTTCGATATTTGAAGTGGTGCCTGGCAGGATTGAAACCTCATTCCCACATCATTAAAAATGCAATTTTTTAGGCCATCATTTGGAGATATTCTCCAACCCATGTAGCAAGAAGGGGGAACTTCGAGGCAAGATCTTTTCAATGGAAACCCTTCAGAGACTCAGCTATGCCAAAAAAAGCCAATGCTTCCTCTCATAGTCCACTTCTTCAATTTCTGCATGGAATGAGAGATGTAGCATACACGCCCACACGTCCACACTTTGGGTGTTAAACGCTGTACAAAATGCATTGCAGTGGCATTGCAGTGGCATTGCAGTGGCATTGCAGTGGCATTGCAGTGCACCAAGATGCACCAAGTGTGGTGAAAAGCGAAAAGCGCCTGCTGGCGGTGCAGTCCGCGGGGAAGGCGATCCGAGGCTCATTGGACGCGTCCGGGCCGTCCTCGGCGTGGCCGCATTGCCGGCCTGGCGGCAGGCGCACCGGCAGCAACGGAAACACAACGGACATCCAAGGGGCAATAAACAAATAAAAGAAGCATAATGGAGCTTGATCATGCGTGATCAGTCTTATCATGATTTATCTGATTGAAATGGTTGAACCAAAGCTTTTATCTGGACTTGAGATTGAAGATTTTGTGTATATATATATAATTATATATATATATCTCTTATATATCTGAAATCATAATCCGGGAATAATGATAGGCATCTGGCGATGAAGATCAAAATCATGAAGCATGGCATCCGCCTATATTAACATCAACTATATTAACATGAAACAAATCCAACATCAACTGTAACATGAAAAAAACAACCAGTGGGGATGATTTTCAACGACTTGAACCGTCCAAGCATCTGTGAAAAACTCTGATTCGTTGCCGAGAATTTATGACAATAAGATGATGGAAAACCGCAGAATGCGAGATACCCATGAAAACCCTCAAGAAACAAGTTGACCAAAATGGTATGAGTTGAAATCTGCAGCCTTTTGGCCCTCAGGTGGACAGATATGTCAAGATATGTCATGCTTTCAAGTGGGAAGATGACAAAGCATTGGGATCTTGGGGTATCCGATGGTATCCAGTATCCCCATTTCGGGACGAATCTGGTGAAAAAGAATGAAAAAGAACTTCAATGGCCAACAGGCGACCGCAAAGCAGCCCTGCCTAGCTGAAAGCGAAAAGCATCGCCGGATGGCTCGAACTGGATGTTCTTGGCCTGCAATCACTGCAGCCACTGGATCCAGCCACAATGACATGGACATGCCAGGTGTATATGCCAATAGTGACAGTAACTCTCCTTCGTGTCACATACCGGTCCATACTTCAATCCGTAATTGTTCCATCCATCTCGCAGCTCAATCCATACCTCAACCCCTCAAAAATCCGAGATCATGTGAGATCATGTGAGATCATGTGAGATCATGGATCTGAGATTCCAACCGGGTCATCTTCACAGTCTTGCAACATCAACACCGTGGAATCCTCTCCTGTGACCTCATCCTGCGCTGTCACCTGGCATATGCGACAACATGCGACAACATGCGACAACATGCGACAACAGCACATCTGGTCGCCACATCTGGTGTCTCAAATTGAGATCCCAACGCAAAGGCCACTGATGTGAACCAAGGTGTTGCTGGATAATGTGGATGCGGGCTGAGCTTCGGAAGTCTCCTTGCAAACATTCAAATTCAACCATGATAGACATGATTTGATGCACATGCGTACAAAAAACACATTTTGTGAGACATGGTGGTTGGATGTGATTGGTGTTGGGGCAGAAACATGGCAGTCCTGCATCCGCGCAACCACAGAATCCTCTTTGACCCCCAGAAACGTGGTTTGAGCCTCTGAAGTCTGGAAATACCGCGACTCTCCTGGCTGGTCAGAGGACCGGTCAAAATCACCGAACTCTTCGGGATATCACCATCCAACGGGGCTGTTTAACACTCCCCAAACGAGGACACGCACCCCAGAAGATGTCTAAACGTCGCAAGCTGAAAATCAACTGCACGCCAACCTCTCTATGGTTCCAATATCTTCATGTGGACACTTTGGGAACCTGGAAATGTGTGGTTTCGGTTTTTCACCAGCGGGCCTTGGCAGTCGCCTAACACCAACCGGGTGCCATCGCTGGGCTTGGAGTCCGCATCAATTCCCTCTGGGGCTAAGCACTCCCTGGGCAGCTGAGTTTCTCCCACTGCATCTCCATGCTGTCTTGAACCATGCTGTGTGCATCCATGAGTATCCAATCATATCCAATCTATCAACATGTATCAAGATGTAAAGTATTGTAAGGTAACTTATCCATCCATCATGTCATCTATTCACCACTGATTCTTCCTGTTATTTTCGGATCCCAAAATTTGAGGTGCCCACTCTGAATCTACGGGGCGCAGCAGAAAGAGGTCCGTGCCCACGGTGACTTTGCGGTACGAAGCCTCCCGCCTAGGTTATGGCGGTGATGGGCGAATTGAATGGGATTCCATGGGTACTCATGGGTTCCCATGCTGATATAATTATACAGATTCAATCATGGCGATAATGTGGGCATCACCATTGTCGTACTGAATAAATAGATGGAGATGCAATGCTCAGACATGATATATCATTCTTAATTTCACCAATGAAATAGATAAATAGATAAAGAATTGACTGCAAATTCTGCACTGGCATCTCAGATGTGGATCTGCATTCTGCTGAGCATTTAGTACGCGTTTTCCATCCACTCATCTGCCGACTACCATGCGTACAGACCACGACTATGCACTATCAGAAGTCACTATCATTTACATTCATTTTCATTCATTCGCTACACTCCCACCTCTCAAATGTATCACGACTACCCATTCCACAGCATCTGCAGCCTTCTTCCCCAGAAATGCTGCCCGACAACCCCCCCTTACAAGCAAGGACGACTTAACAAAAAACAATCTTTTACTTCTACTCTCTCCAGATATGGCTTTGTCTGAAAATCGGGCACCCTATTCCATCATACTGCATCCAATGGTTTGTGAATCCTTTGCATACCCATCAATATTGCGGTATCTTGGGGCATGCCTCATGTATAGACAAGCCATACTCCTCAATTTCAGCTGCTTAAATCACCATGTTTGGTGATGTGGTAAACATTGGTAAACCCAATGCCAAACAACCCCAATGTTACCATAGGACCATAGGTGCCAGAAACATCCAGAAACCATGAACATCCATGGTTTCTGGGTCAAATATGGTCAAATCACATCCCCAAATTCCCCAAGGATCTTCCAAGGCGCTGATTGCAGGGCACCGCGCTGACCGGCACCGCAATCTGCTTTCCCTCCGGCACGGCGCAGGCACTGCCCACGTGCAACTGGACCTCGTCCCCTACGGAGATGTGGACCACGTTGTCCATGACGCCGCAGTCCGAAAGGACCAACCTGGCAGGGATGTGGACATCTACAGGGTCTACATGCATGAAACTGTGAAGACTGTTTTCATATATTTCCTCCGTCTATTTATCCTATAAAGTATGTAAAGAGATGTAAAGAGTATATGGAATGTGCAAATGTGAATGAATGCAAACCCTGTGAGGTCACAGCTTGGCGTGAGCTGTGAGCCAGTAGCGGTTTGCATCTGCAAATGCCGGCATTGCGAGGCCAAATTTCAAGAGTTGAGTAGGGCCGAGGTGCCAAGAAGCTCCCTCCAGCGCTGGCCGGACCTCATGGCCAAAATATGTCAAAAATCCATTCAGCCATGAGGTGATAGACATCAGATGACATCAGATGACATCAGTCACATGTCGTTCAATGTGACTTGAACGACTTGAACCACCTAGCATTCAACATGAAACTGCTGATAACTGCTACCATGGCCAGAGACAGCTTCCATGTCACACCATCAGCATGTCAGCGCGCTCTTGACTCCATAGGCTTCAAAATTCAATCACCCAGGGCAATCCTGTGGAACATTGTGAAACTGGTGACATTTTCAACCCCAACTGGCCCAACTATCCCAGCTCTCAAAAGTCAACTGGCTCAGGTCCACGCGCACAGTCCATTGCTATGCTTCAACACTCGCCTCTGCACCTTGGACGACCTCAGCAAGTCGAAAGATGTTGAAAGATGTTGAAAGGGCTGGAAGATAATACATGATAATCCATGATAATACTGAAATTATGCCAAGCATATCCATGAACTTTTAGCTGTGCCTTGGACCGTAGATCACTGCCCATACCACGAAGCAGCTAAGCACGCTAAGCACTGCTAAGCACCGTACCCTGTCGGCGGCAAGGTTGGCAGCATTTGTAGCGGCATCGGCACCTGACAAGGCCCCAACTGACAGACTTGACAGGTTTAGCATGAGCTTTGCTCATCTTTGCTCTATCCTCATCTCATGGAGGGCTACAGGTGTTGGTAGATTTGTCATGTGCACTATGCTCTCTACTGAGGTATGTGACATATATGTGCTTGTTAACTTTCAATATGTTCTCAGTTTATCTAATGATCGACTTTCCAAGCATTATAAATGTCCATAAGCAATCACGCTTTGACATGTCGTGCAATCCCGGTAGACTTAACATAATGAATTTAGCGCAGCTCTTTTCCAAGCTGCAGTATGCTGCAGTTGCCAAAGTAGGGCGTCATCGACAGAAAACCCTTCCGATCCAAGTCAGCGGAGCGCTGGCGTAAGAGTCGCACATCCTCCGGTTGGATGATTCCTGTAGTTCCAGCCATCTGGGCCATCTCACCAACTTTTCCAGGCATTCTTCCAGCATTTTCAGCGATTAGTTGACGTTGAAGAGGTTGAAGAGGTTTGTCGGGGAGGGCGATGCAGTTTGGGCTTAATCCGCTGTGACTCATGGCTTTGATAGTCTCCAGTGGTCGATGTGGACAGGGCACGGGGCGATCCTTGGCTAAGCAGCGCTGCAGGGGATGGATGGCCGACCGGGGCAGCAGGCCATTCGCCTGTTGCAGGGGACCCACAGCTGGCACGAAACAGGAAGCATCGGAAGCATCACAGATGCGGTGAATGTAGACATACTCCGGGCCAGAGATGTAGGAAGTGATGTCTAACATCATGTAGGCAGGTCGCATCCGTACGCAATATAACAAATCTTTCCGTGTTTGTTGCTGCATCCCAGAGGCTTCGGATGCAGATTGTTTGGTCCAACAGCGGTCCCAGCCCTTCTGCAACAGCTCCAGTTCAATGGCTCGGCCCAAGAAATGCCACTGATCTTCCGATGTCCCAACCAGTCCCACCATCAGATCGATATCCCGTTCCACCACATCTACACCATTCACCAGTTCACCCGAACGAGCACCATGTCGCATCAGGGCGATTAAGGTACCACGACATGGCCACCATTCCGACAGGGTCCCATGTTGGACAGATAAAGTGTCCAGGACATCCGCCACTTCGTTGAAAGCTTCGTGATATAACCTGCTTGGTGATTGAGCAATCCCCCAAAAAAGTGATCGTCATGCAACTTCTCCGGGGCAATGAACATGGGCTTCATGATCCCTTTCTCCTCCATTTGTGGGGCTGAAAAAGCGAAAACAAATCGCAAACAATACTTACATGAAACCACCGGCTCGCAACTCATCCGAAATTTCGCCAGGGCTTTCCATGATTTCCCAGGTTTCCTCGGAATCATAGACATCTTGCCACAACAGGTCGTAGTAACGTTGCACGCGCCGCCAGCCAACACGCAAGGGCCAAAGGTCGTCCACAGTCTCTCCGTCCTGCGAGTAAAGTTGTAAGAACGACGCAGCTTCTATTTTCTCAAGGCCCTCGCGTGACACCAAGTTCAAAAACATGCAAATGAAAAACATGAAAAACCGATGGCAATCTGCACAATGCCCAAAAAAACATCAATAGATACATTAATATACATTATATCCACGTTGCATGATGTTAATTTCGAAAATAACGGCAGGGCCCCCTCCACAGTTGGCCTGATCCTGATCCAGGTGTTGGTGCATCCACTGTTGCAAGGCATTGAACTCCAAGTTCAAGGCGCTGGCTTCGCTGAACAACACGGCGTGGTTATTGGAGGACTCCACGGAAAAACTGTAGATCTGAACCATGAAGCGTTCACTTTGCCTGAAAAAGTGCGCTTGGATTCCGGATGATTCTGGATTGGGGGCAAAAAGGGTTTTAAGCCCACGGGAACTCAATGGAACTCAGCTCAAGAAACCCCAGGAAAATGCCAAAGAACACCCGTTTTGGGGATGGAAACATCAACCAATGGCAAGGCCGTCCATCAAACCACCGATTAGTGTTGCCTTTTGACCCCAGGACGCCAGACCTACTGGATGAGTCTCTAGCAGCAAAAAAAATGTCTAAATCTGTCTGACCTTAGATACCTCTTGCCGAAGATGACACGTTCTTAGCTGAGCATGTCACTCCCAAATTCATGCCACGATATCCAGATATAAAACTCTAATCCAAGGTTCCCCATCACATTACCATCGCATATCTCTAGCACCTAAATCACTATGTTTATCTATATGTTTGTGGGATTTGAACCCATCTCAAGCACCTACCCAAAATGGGGGAACCCAATGACCGAATGACCATAGAATGACAATGACTGCCCAGTTGCAACAACATTGCCTGTAGTACTGCAGGCGGACACACCGCTGCCACTTGGCGTTTTCTCTCAAGGATGGCTTCAATCCATTGGTAGCCTTGGAGTTGAAAAGTTTGGGGGATGGCTTTATCGTTGCTCAGAGAGGGCCCGAAACTATGGCCCAATCAAAAACTCCAAAAGCATTCTCAGTAGCCAATCAAAAACTCATCTTGATCAACTAATATCAACTAATATCTGCAGGTAACTGGAAAGCAGGGGGACGCCAGTGCCGTAAAACTCCAGAGTGCTGAGACGGAAGTCTTCCAAGGACACGTGGCCATCGGAGGCCATCTGAAATCCCGTGCTGGCACAGCCTTGCTGCAGCCCAAGGAGGTTGGAAAACTTGGCGTCACCTGGGTCACATGATGTCACATGGATCATGAATATTGATGCACAATGCAGATGAATCCGAACAAAAAAAGGAGGGCCCATGTTTCCCCAAATCCGGTAATCAGCATTGGAAACATTGGTAAAGCTCTCTTTCTCTAAACTCTAAACCCGTTCTTGATGTTGAAAATGGCTCCGTACCCTGATTCACACCCAACCTGGGATCACGCCATGAACTTTCTCAGGGGGCAACTGTACCTCCGAATATCGCCGTGGGGGAGAAGGCGACTGAGCAACGGCCAGCCAAGCAAGCGCAGCAGTGGACAATGCTCCACCCATGGCATGATTCTCTGTGGGTATGGGAGGGGCTAAAAGGGCCTGTAAGCAACCTGAACATGTTCAAACATGTTCAAACGAGGTATTTTCTCCCCTCTACATCAGTTTTCGGGATTGAAATTGGCATGGTGTTGAGCCAGCATCCACTTGAAAAATGTCATGATGTTGGCGAAGTGAGGCCACTTTTGGAATTGCCAAGGTTACTCTTTGACGTTGGAGGTTGACAAAGAGCTTGTGCCGAAAGAACAAGGGCCCCTGCGTGGCTAAGCGACTCAGTACGTTCTACCTATAGTGCTTCGTTAAACATGGCTTTCTTTCTACATTGACCCCTGACAAAACTATCGCATCCAGCGATCTTGTGGTCACAGCCCTGCTGTGCAAAGCATGAAACCCTTACAATCTTTCCTGCACAAAATGTGCAGGAAAGCGCCCCCGAGTTCGCCGCGTTCGCCTTCTCTCCAACAGGCCCATCACTCCACCTCGGCCCAAGTCCGCAAAATTGGACGCTTCAAGTATTGACTTTCGTATTGTCCCGACTTTCCCATGAAATTCATCAAACATGATAGGTATGATGAGCAGTTCCCACCAAAATATACCAAAATCATCCAAAATCAACGTGCCAAAGCACTACTGTAGGTTTTTCAGGTTTTCAATGGTCGCCCCTTGTCATCACTATGCCGCATTTCGGCAGTTTTGGGCCCGTGGCGACAGATTTCGGAATAGACTCACCACTCCGGCTGTGACCTTAGTCGCCAGAGGCATGTCGCCCCCGGCCGCCCTGGAAAGGTCTGGAAAGCCCTGGAAATCGCCACAGTCCCAGGGCCCCAGCCGCAGCGGACAACAAGAAACGTGCAGCGAAATTCCATGCACCTCCTGGCAAAGTGATGAGACTCTACTAGTGACTAGTGACTAATGACTAATTAGTGACTAATTAGTGACTAATTAGTGACTATAGTCATGGCTTTCTCTGTTTGGTTTCATCCCTCCTGAAACGTATGAAAGCCATGGGCCATGGGAGTCATCATTTGAAGGAAAAACTTTGAAACACCGAGCCAGTGACGAAATGAACAGTGTGACTTGTGAAGTCACAGGGTCTCTCCTCCCGCATCGCCATACTTCTTTTTCCCCATGCGAGAAATCATGAATTTCGATGAATTTCGATGAATTCTGTACCATTGTACCATTGATGCGTGCATGGCTGCATGGTGTGTTGGGGCATGGGTTGATACGGGCTGCATGTGATCAAGGGGAAAAGAAGGGGGTGGAACGGTTTCAAGTTCGGATGGGAAAATCATATCTTTCAACGCCATATGCAACAATATGCAACAATTTCACACCACATTTCTGCAAGAAGTTTCCGTTGATTCATATTGCTTCTTGTTCAACTGGATGTTCATCATTAGCTCAAGCCACACCATCAGGCGACGGTTTGGTCATCAAACTTCCCACATGCCAAAACATTGGACAACTTGGACAAGCCATTGCATGATATTGCATGCTTCAACTTGCATCCCAATTGACTGGATATGACTCGTGACTTGACTGGTTTCGGGTGGCTTGGATTCCTGCATTCATGCACTGGTTCGGGAACCCACTGGCCTCCCCTCAAAAAAGAACCCGATTTGGAAATGGAAACCGCATCAATTTCCAAAGTTTCGCCATGCATGGCCATGCAACAGCATCTTCAATTTTCATATGCAACAAACCATGGAAACATAAGGAAACCTGCCAAAGCAGCAGAAAATAGACCACATAGCCCACCTTTTCTCCGTCGCTTTAGACGCTCAGAATGATTACGACGACTCCAAGACCATATGCTGCAGCCACGACCCATCTTCGATGCTTCAGCCACTGTGGCAGATCAGTCCAGAACCTGTAGATGTGGAGCAAATGCCCAACAAAGGCGGCGAGTTTCAGTCACAGGGAAAAACACGCCAAAACATATCAAGTTGGGTCACAACAGCACCACACCATGGTCACCACCCCAATAATCGCAAGAAGATCTTGGGCCATTGAGATTGTTCCGTCTCGTGACTCCCCGGTCCGCGAAGGAAAACACGAACAAACCTGTCCAAACCATCAATCTCTTCGTCAGCTTCCAAACTTGGAGCAAAAGTCCAGGTGTTTTTTCTACACATGTTTTGCAACAAATCGACCATATATCGACCATATATCGATCATTGCATTCCCAAGGAATCAGCACCGGAGAGGTTTCCAAGGTTTCCCACAATGCATCCACGGAGCTTGGAGAAAATGGCGGTGAGGCCGCCAAAAGCGATCTCAGCTGTGGCCGATGTCGCCGATATCATGGGAATGAGTTCATTTACAGTTCATAAATATGGATAGACTGGATAGACCGTAGAATCCGATAGACCTAAGTAATGTAGTCATATACCGACATATACCTGATGTAATATATTTGTATATATATATATACGTTCAAATATGATGTTTTGCCTGGTGTGGGATCAAAGATTGGGATAGTGTTTGAAGGCTCCGGGGTAGAAGTGCCTGGGTAAGAACCCAGTGATGTAATTTTGAACCAACTCATTCGTGTCATGATGTAACTTTGAGAAAATGTTTGCAAACTATGTTCGATTTCCTGCTGTATCTGCTGTGTTGGATATCCCGCACAGCTCCCCGTGGTTCCTGGATGTTCTTGGTATGTCTTTCCATTTCAGTTTAGTTTTTAACATTGAATTTCATTGGTTTCCCGTCCAAAGGTGACATATCGGATATATCGATTCCAAATTGCTGGTGAAATCACCTTGGTAAAGTCCCACTATGTCCCACTTCTTGCGCAACTGAACAAGTAACAAATAAACCTGGGGATTGGAATCGGATTCCAAGCTGGGCCCCCCGAGCCAAGCGCGAAACCTGTCTCCCTTGCGTCTCGATGGTGTGCTGCATGGCGCGCGATTGAACCTCTAAAGTCTGCCGCATTGCCTCAGTCCGAATTGAGCCCCGAATAAATATGAATAAATGACGGATTTGTTCTGGAATACCATCCGGGCATGTGATTGCATATAATCAGAATCCAGAGCCTGATGATATTCGGAGTTTCACTCCTGGCATACTTGGAGACCGAATGGGAGTTAATGGTACGTATCACCTCGTATCACCAACAGCTAATTGCGGGCCAAACAAATCGATCCGAAGTATAGATGCAGGCACTTGGCGGACTTGGCACTTGAAGCATTCCGCATTTCATCTGGGGATGTCCCCACTATCCGTGTTAGGCTCATTGAATTCAAGATAATTCAAGTAGAAGGAAGTAGAACACGAACAAAACACGTGAGGATCACGTGAGACATTAGAATACATTGGATACACAGCGGTGCCACATGGGGATCTAACAGGTCAACTATGCTGCAGGCTACAGGCTACGCAGCTACACGCACCTTGTGTGAACTATGACCTGATATGACCTGTTAGATCCACTATGACATCTATGACACTATGTAACTACAATGTAACTACAATGTAGCCATGACAACTGTGGAGGTTTCAAGCGATTTCACCGTCATTGTCATTGTCATGCGCATTCTAATCAAATAGAAATCTGTGCACATGGATGCTTTGTCGGTGAGTGCGCAAGATAGATATGCAAATCGCAAATCAGTGATGTCTTAACTATGGGTTAACTATGGGTATCATGTGCATGATGGTGGATGCATGGTGGATGCATGGTGGATGCATGGTGGATGCATGGTGGTCTGAAAGTCTGGCAGATCAAGACAGTATCAACTGGGCATCCAAGCTTTGGTCTGTTCTTCCAACACGAGCCTAGGAGGTCAGTTTCAAGCATGGTTTCAGTATTTTGTGGGGCTTCAAGCAAATGGATACTGCTAACATTGGGAAGCATGGTCAAAAGTCAAGACCCAGATTTTCTGCATAATATATATATATATATATCAATCAATTCAAGTATTAAAACATATTAAACGTATTAAAACATTCAAGACTCAAAAATACGTTAGGTCTGTCTACTTTCCAGAACAAGTTTGCTTGTGGAACATATGTGGAACATATGTGGAACATATGTGGAACATCAATGCCTCGCCTGACTCGGACAAAACCAACGGAATTTGGCTGATCCCTCTCTTTTCAATCTAAACACTACGGTAGTGTCTTCGACATGCGGATGCCAAGATTGCCGACTTCCAGGATGAAATGTGCAAAATGAATGCAAAATGATATAAAATGATATAAAATTTTATTTTAAAATGATTCCCAGAGATTTTGACTCGCAAAATGAGCGAGATGGAGAAGGTCCCAATCCGAGGAACCCATGCTCTTTGACGGCGAACAGTAGGATCTCTCGTGTCTCACTGTTCGCGCTCTTGATCACCGGCCACAGGGCACCTCCACCGGCCGACACCGGCCGACCGGAAAAAACATGGGATCAAAACTGATCAAAACGGTTGTTATTTGGCATAAGTGGCATAAGTGGCATGAGATTCAAAGGATCACCATGGATCACCTCATCCTGCCTTTTGTGCAAAACATCTATCAAAGGAGATCGATGGGATTCTCATTGATTCTCTTTTGGAACAGTTCAACTACAGTAATCAATCTAGTATTCTGAGTCGGCAACGCACCACGGCACCAACCCACGTCTCGATGTCTTCTTCTGTAATGACATCCTGGCAGATGGTGGCCACGGCAAACTTCCTCTCTGGCAATGTGTTGAAGCATCCCTTAACTTTAGTCATGATCAAAAACCAATCTTTCGTATTATAATTTCTAAATACTTCTAAGATGCATAATATTTTAATTTATTAGGCAAAACGACCATTTTTGACGACCTTCACATTTCGCATGGGGATTCCGTGGATTGCATCGGGCGGTTGGCGCCTTGGCACGTGGGATGCTCGGAAACATCGACATCCCTCGGGTCCGTCGACCTCCGACGAACAGCGGATTCAGCGGATCTTGAGCCGCGGAGTTCGTGCCGAACTCCGTGAAAATCTTTTCAAACCTGGCGAGTGCCTTTTTGATGATCAACTATGGTCAACTTATCAAGCAACAAAACTGGAGTGTCATCCATTGTCATCCATTGTCATCCTACATCATACAAATCATACAACATTCTAACAAGTTTCATGCTCCCTCCACCTGTCCCATCATCCCGCAACAGGCATCCAAATGTTTTCCAGAAATCGTCCAAGCATGTCCAAGCATCATGATCCCCAATTTCCGCCATCCCAAAATGGGCTTGTCTGAAAATTGGGAAACCCTAATTGCACAGAGTAATCATCAGTTTCACTATCAATTTTTACATAACCTCTGGATAATATCCGATTTTCAGACATACGCACCTATGATTGTACATTCCATTTCATATAACCAACGAAATCATGCGCCGCGGAAAATCATCCCATGGTTTCCCATCATTTTTTCCATGGCTGTTCATCTTGAATCTTGCAGCCGCTTGCTCTACTCAGAGCTGAGGCGTCGTCGCTTTGAGCACGGCCCAGGTGAGACCAGGTGAGACCAGGTGGTGAGACATGGGACGGTTATGAACGGGGGATGGTGGTTGTGGTGACCGGAAGTGGATGAAATGCATCTCCCAGCGAAATGAGCCAACATCAAACAAATTTGATCTATTACTACAGTGCTTGATTGAAAAAATGTTGCTCGCATACTACATGTAGATGTGCACACTCGTCGTCCCAAAAAAACAGGGTGGCTGTGGCCTGTTTGCATGGCCCCATCAGTTCGAAAGAGAGCCAGGCACGGCAATAGCATACTCCTCGCCTTTGTCTTCCAAAGCTTTTGCTCCTGTCAGAATCAGGGCCTCCAAGGGGCCACATGGGGCCACGTTTGTGGACTTGGAAGTTGCTTGACATGCAGTGCAGTTAGAATTTTCCAAATTCATCCTGTACAAATTCAGAACCCAAAGCCATAAATCCATGATCTGATCATCTCTCATTTCTATCGCATTAGTTCAGACATGTTCATACAAAAAACAGTAGAAAAACAAGGGACTTGGTGCCGGTTCAGCTGCCACGGTTGGATTCACCACGGATCCACCCGGTCTCCTACATCTCCCAGGGCGGGCTGTGCTGGCGCCCCTGGCAACGCCAGTTCTGCTGCGGCATCACGTGGTCCATCTGTGATGGCCTGCAGGGGTTCTGATGCCCCTGTGCAGCTCCCAAGATCAAACAAGATCAAACAAGCGAAACAAGATCAAACAAGATCAAAGACTGCCAAAGCAGGTTTTCCCTGTCTTTCCAGTCATCATCAGTCATCCATGGCCAACACAAGGTTCGTTCGCTAATGTCTCATTCTAGATTTCTCTCAAATATGTGATGACATAAGTGGTACAAAGGCAATGGTCATGTTTGCAGATTCCTTCTTTCATTTGTCACATTTCTTCCCAAAAGTGTTTAAAGGTTTCCATATTCTCTCGGCCCAGACCTGCACGTCGGTGCCATTGTCCAACGCCGCTGCACTCATCTCTTTGGCTTCACCTTCCTGCGGAACATGCGCTCAGCTCAAGCCGCTGAACCGGCTGAACCCATCCCGATGTCGGATGAAACTGATGAAACTGATGAAACTGATGAAACTAATGAAACGGATGAAACCTAGGAATCTTATGGAATCTTCCAATATTCTTCGAATTTTCCAGGAATGTTGGAAAACATCTCACTTCGAGGGTTCGAGGTTCCCGTCATTTCCCCTACAAAGTGGCTCTATTGCACCAAACTTTATATCTCATTTTTCCATAGCATCCATGTATAATTCCAGTCGAAGCAATCGAAGTAATCATACAAATCCAATACAAGTCATAGTTTTCATTACATTTTCTCATATTTTTCCCAATTTTTTCTCCTTATTCCAAGGCATGTTTTCGAACTCCGCGGTCTGCAGGCGCTTGATGGTCTGCGCCCGGAAGTCGGGATGTCGCATGCGGTACTGCCGGGTGTCCAGGAAGACGTGCTCCCCGTGGGACATCACGGCGCGAATCGTGGCGTCCAACATGGCCACCTTCGCGTGGAACTTCTCCATCTCCTGAAGTTGGAGAACCACGGATTTGGGCTTCCCGATGCTTGAAACATCCCGGTTAAATAGCCATAAACAGTCAAGATTGAGAGTGTTTTTTGGAGAAAATTGTGGAGTTTTTTTATTTTAATATAGATCCATTGACATCTCCAATCATGTTGATGACCACGTTGATGACCTTTGTGATGTGTTGTCACATAGAAGTCACATCAATTGTGGTCACATTTTGTGGCGTCCTGTTCGAAGAGGGCATACTGTTTCCGCATGGAGTCGACACCGACCTGGGCCACCAAGAGGTCCTTGGACTTGGCGGGTCCCTTCATCCGAATGCATCCCGTGATGAATTCCTCCGTGGTCAACTCACCGGATTCGTCGTAGTCCAACAGGGCAAAGATCTGTCCGGGATCATCCACTGGGAAATCGATCATCTTCAGCTTGTTGTAAATCTCCGGTTTTTGGATCGCACTTTCCACCTCTTCCAACTTCAAAGTGCCACTGCCATCCACATCGGCCATTTCAAAAATCTCCTGCAACTGTCCAAAGACCTGTTTCCGATCTCGTTCCCTCCTGGCCTTCAACTTGTTTTGATCCTTGTTGGCCGTGGCCAAGGTGTTTTCCACCACGACTCCAATCATGATGCTCATCAAACCCAAGCTGCTGATGCACACGAAGATCAGGAAGAATATCAACATGACAGGCTGGTTGGCCACCACGTGTCTCACCACACTTTCATTCCTGGTGGTTCAGCCACATCATCGAAAAAATATATGTGACCTATCTGTGTTGCAACTGGTTTCAACGGAAAATGAGACAAACAACTAATTAGACAACATGTTAAGTAAAAACAACAGGATTCCATTGATCCAAAGTCATGATCTGAAACAAGGTGAAGGTAGATCTCCAAACCGTGGCGAAGTAGACTTCATGATCCCAACCACCGGACTTGGCGAAGTAGGGGTCATACAACTCATCGTTGTGCCCGATGACCGTGGTGCAAATGATAGCCTGAAGTGGTGGCACGTGGCAGCACGTGGTAACACGTGGCAACTGGTGAGGTTAACTGCTCATGAACCTTATCGCGATTGGTGTTTCTGCGGGATTCTGCACAGATCAACATCACTCCATCACTCCATGAACTAAAAATCCCAGTCATCTCAAGTCATCTCAAGTCATCTCAAGTCATCCCCCTTTCATCCCCGTTCATCATCTCCACTTCTGACTCCTGGGTTTCCCGACGCAGGCGTAGCAAAAGAGCAGCGCCACCAAACAGATCCAGCCCAAGGTTTTCAATGACTGCAGCAAACCGCTGACCATCAGCCACAACTCCTGATCGCCAATCTTACACCCAAACCAAAACACGGACACCCAAACATGGTAAGCATTCTTATTGTGCATTCCCTTCAAAAACTTTAGCATGGACGTTTCAAACTATCGATAATTATTCCCATCATACATTAAATGTGACCATCATGTCTGGAATACACACAGTTCAATCAGTTCCATGCTTTGCCAAGATTTCCCCAGTCCTTGAAGAGTTTCAGCAATCGCAGCAGTCGTGCCAAACGCATCATGCGAACAAAACGCAACATGGCAACCACCTGGAACCATGTGGGACATGTGTTCCCATGAGCAAATGGAGTTGTTGATTCCTTGGATTTTTGATATTATCTGATATTATCTCATCTCAACACAACACATGTCAAAATCATATCAACATAACATAACGTATGTTTGAAACAAACACACAAATAGATATGCACACACCCACACAGGAGATATGGGTTTGACTTGACCACGCCGCCACGCCCTATTGTTTTCTCCGTGTGTTTGGTAAAAAGCACGTGTTTACGTCACTGGGAGTCTCTGGAACATCCTCAAGAACCATGCCAATGGGGAAGTTGCTCTGAGTCGCGGGCCCTGGCTGTACCACCTACTCCAAAGGGGATCAGAATCATGGTATCCACCACAGACACACTGACAATGATGAAATCCGCAACGTTCCAGGCGCGGGTCACGGGGTTGGTGAAATAGCGCAGGCGATGGAAGTACAAACGCAGCAACAATTCGAAGAGGAAAATGATACCTGAAAATCTCATCAAATCTCATCAAATCTCATCAAATCTCATCAAATGACCATGTTGGGATAGGAGTGGCTACAGATCTCTCTGTGGAAACACGAATGGATACAACCAGTCAAAGCGATAGTCAAAGCGATGGATTGGTTGGGTGTCTGAAGTGTTCCGAATGTGGCCAATGTCGTGAATGAACAAAGCCTTCAAAAAGGGCTTGTGCTGGCCAAAAATGTGACACATTGTGACACAGTGCAAGCGGGAAATCACCTTGGCCAATGATTTGGGAACCTTCCAGTTGATGCAATTGGGATGTTGCAAAAAAAAACAAATGAAACATAATGAAACCGTGCGTCCTAGACAAATTCACACCCCCAACTTGCTCTTCAACGGAACGTGAATTTGACATTTGCAAATTGCAAACTAGTAAATGCACACTGCAACATGTGCCCACATGTAACAAGGTCAAGCACGGGGTGAAATCACCAGCCCATCATCACCAAGGATCAACATCAAACAACAACATACAACAACTGCAACAACTTCCCAAAAGCCTCCACATCAATCGGGACCGCTTGGCGCTTGGTTTTTGAGGGTTTGGCTCGTTTGGCTCCCACCAATCCAACAAATCCAAGGGGCAAAAAATCAGCTCCACGATGTACCATAGGCGATCATCGTGTTCCTCTTGGGTCGCTACAGCATGGGCCACAGAGTCGGTTTCCAGACCAATGGTCACCGAATTCAATGCAATCACCACACCCAAACCTCGTTGCAGCAGCCAAAGGACTTACCAGAATACTGGTTTCATGATGTTTCGTATGTTTCATGGGCTTCATGCCAACATATGGCAAATACCCAAGGATATGATTCAGATATGATTCAGTTTGCAGTTGATGCAGTTGATGCAGCTGATGGGGCAAGTTTGATAGCTCAACATTATGGAATCCCACAACCTGAAGGGCGTGTGGCCACATGATGCCACCATTTCACCCGTTTCACCAGTTCCACACCAGTTCCAAGGGACACATGTTGAAGAGCGGCGTATCCACAAAGGGTTTGGGCGGACGCACCTCTGCGCCGTAGTCGTCGTTCTCTTCTTCATCAGAGTCCTGACCCTAGGCGACAGACCGGCTTCATCCGGCTTCCGATTTGTTGATACCTCACCTTATTTTACATGCAAAAACGTGTGCACATGTTATGTATGATATGTATACACATCCGTGTGCGACATGTTTGTGTGTTTGCAGTGTGATGATCTATTTTTCAATATCGCGGGCAGGTCTGAGGCTTTACAATCTCTATCAAAACACTCCAATGTGGGGCATTTCATGTCTTCTCCCAAAAAAAACCAAAAGCAAGGTCAAGTCCCAGTGATGACCTTCCCCATGACAGAATAGAACTAATAAGTACCAATACTTCACCAATATTGCCAATACTTGTCATATCATTTTCATCGCATTTTCCCTGGGGCCTGGTTGTATTTTGCAACGAGTGCATCGGTCGGGTCTTGATCTCCTTGCACCGCACCCTTCAAAGACTCAGTGGCGCCGGAACGGTGCATCGGGGCTCCGGGGCCCTGAAGTCGGCCCTGACGTAAAAGGTATGTAAAATATGTAAAATACAGTAAAACTATAAATACAAAAGTGTTAGAGATACCCCTGAAAACGATGATCATTTTCAACGATGTGCATCGAAAATTGTATATTTCAAACATCTTTCAAAATTTCGAAATTACGAAACAGTCGAGAGTGATCAACATGGAATAAGATAGGTTACTTTACTAGATTGTTTCATGATGATTCAAAATCCTGCTTCCCTTGTCTCACACACCTTCACCTGTATCGGCGGCATGCGATAATGCGATAGGGATGGATATGGATGGATTGAAACCCTCAGTCATTGCCTGGTGGAAATTACTGTTTTTTGGAGTGACCAAATACTTGGAACATCTCCAGAAAAAATTGCCTATTGCCATCTCCAACAGTTGATGAATTCAAATGACTTACACATCACAACTGAGCTCCATACGGTGAACCAAGACTTTTTCGGCGGAGCAACCAATTCCTGGAGCTGTGCTTTCTCTACCTGTGCCAGGACCATAGTTCATCAACATAACACCGCTAAACAAAACGGCAATGCAGCAACAGAACAGAGGTGCCAAGTGGTGTTGCAATGGTCTATTTTTTTTGAACCGCAATTTGTGCTGGAAACATGAAGATCATGAAGGTCAAAAAAAATTGAACATTTCGTATCAAAAAAATGAGACACCACCGGCCCGAAGCGGCCCGAAGCGGGGCCCGCACCTCTTCTGCCAATTCCGCGGTGTCTTTGGAACACTTCGTGTCTGAGGCCATCGCCGTCTATTCCCCTCTGAGCTCAAATCTGCCGGAAACACCGTGCCGTTCCACCATGTTCCACCAACGGTGAACGTAGAACATGGTGGAAGGCATGAATGCAACGATATGCAACGCGTACATAAAAATCATAAAGCAATCAGGAAATTGCAGGGCGCTTACCACAAAAACTGGATGACGCGTTGAGGCCGCAAACTGTTCACAGAGATGCGGGCATCGTTTCATGCATCCACATTATAAATGGTTCGCTGCAGGGCCGATCAGGTTGTTCTCTGCTCAGACTTTTTATCATTCATCACGCTGGCCAGCGATGCCAGGAAAACATATTGGCAAATTGACCGTGTCGCTGCCGGTTGAATGATGTGATGCTGCATCAAAGGAAGGGAAATCAACCAACGCATTTTCAATCGAAATATCCCTTTGGTAATTCTACCTTTATCCCTGTAACCTGGATTTCGTAAGTATGTGACAGAATATCCTGAAATAATCACGGTGTCAACCTTTTCAGGCCGCATATTTTATAAAAGCAAGGCGCCCACATTTCCATTTACACGTTATTCTTTGGAACATGGAGGACCCAACATGGACAATTTTTTCAGGCTTTCATCAATATGTTTTGCTTATTTTAAATCTGGTGGCCCGAGTTGAGCAAAACAACAACACCACACAATTTGTCACGATTGTCATTGCTCAGTCTGCTTGGAAAAGGTTCATATTTTAAACATAATTCCCTTTCTACTGATGATGTGCTGCGCTGATACAAGGGTTAAACTCTGTAACAAATAGTAGCAAGGATTCTTCACCACCTGTGATTGGAACACGTTGCGTTCGTGTTTTTTGGCGCGCCGGGCACCACTCAGGACCTGGCACCAAAATTGGACTGAAACCATCCCCAAGATCCACACTCCCAGAATCTCCACCAACCCTCGAAAAATGGAAAAACTCGAAGTTCGGCCTCTTTTGGGTACACCCTTCAGAAACAAATTAGAAAAAATCGAAGTTCTGCCTCTTTGGGGCACCTAAATTCTTTTCAAACACTGCGAAACCAGTCTGGGATCCTCTGTGTCCATCCGTCAACGTCCATCCGTCAACGTCCATCTATCCCTGTTGCTATCTATCATGTATGGCCATGTTCCAACTAGCGTCAAAACATTCGCAGTTACCATACGAAAAAAGTCGACACCGCGCCGGCACCTTAAATTCAAATCGTTTTCTTACAATTTCAAACGCGTTTTTATGAAAACACTTTCTCACACAAGTGTACACATTTTTGGAAATCGATTATTTTTGCAGGATTTTCAACAAACCGGATGAATGACCAAGGACGTACTCATCCTCATCAAGCAGCATAGTCATTAAAGTGGTCCACACTATCGTTTCCAGTTGTGTCAGCCCCATTGGGGCTTGCAAATGGTTCAAATGAGTACAAACACCACCGCCACGACCAGGACCACGACCACCACCACGACCACCACCACCACCACCACAACAACAACTACAAAAACAAAAACGATGACGGCGACGATGACAACGACGATGAACACCACGACTGCACTTGGTGCTACCACCTGCTAGTACCATTACTATGTTGGCTGGGAAGCCTGGATGATTGCCATTGTTGTGTTTTGGAGACAATGACTATCTGGTAGTGTTGTTATTGCGTCACGTGCGCAGCACCTTTGTAGCAGGTTAGAAGACCTAGAACGTTGAAACGTGCTGAAACAAAAAGCAAGCCCTACCAGCAGCGCCCGAACCAAGAACACACTTGTATTGCGGTAAGCTGCTGTTCGATCGACCAGACTGCTGGAACCATGCTGCTGATTTTCTGCTAATTCCACCTCACTCCCAGTAGCTTCGCGCAGTCTTGGATGTTTGAAAAAAACGTGATGAAATCAAAATAGGACATGGCAATGCCTTGAATGCCCGGGGTTGCCAGGATGATTCCCCACGTCAATCACGTACCCGACGAGCTTTCCGCGCATGGCTTGATAAAGACGCAGCTGGCCCTACGGTGTTGAAGCCATTTCGGCCTGCCAAAGTGTTTAAAACTGTGGATGATCAAGTCGTCCTACACTGGAAATCGAGAAGTGTAACAAGTTTTCTTTTGAGTTGAGAAGATTAGCACGGCCCCTGCATAGGAAACCAATCTTGTGCAGCATGGTCTTTTCTGCCAAGGTCGACATGATTCCCTTGGTACAAACTTTCATGGCTCAAGAAAAAAGAGTCCGCTGCGCGCTCCTGGGACGGACCTGTCGCTTCACAGGTTATGGGCCCAAGGGTCTTTTGAGGCTCTTGGCTTGACCGTTGGTGCCATGGCCATGCATAGGCGCAGGCACTACAGGGCTGAGAGCGCTGATGAGAGGTTGGAGAAAAGGGCAAAGTCGTCACCTCCGGTGGAAGAAAGGCAGCCTGAGATGAGACGGCTGAAGATGGTCCCTGAAGGGAATGAGGCAGGAGCGGCATCGGCTTCGGATGGTCGTTGTGATGAGACTGGACGAGCGGGTGGTGCAACGCTTGCTGCTGGTGGGAGAAGAGCTGAAGCTGGAGGGGATGGGAGCCGGGGTCGGGAAATGGCCAGACCGGTGAGTCTGCTTGCAAAAAAACTTTGCTGCAGAAGCCCCCGGAAGATACGGAGAAACGTTATACCAGCAGGTGTTACCACAGGGTCAAGGACTTTGAGATAGAGGCTGGCAAAGGTGAGGCAGATGCCAAAAATTTGGCCCCAACCATGCACAAGCATGCCAAGGAGATGTGGAATTCCATGTTTGTGGCTGATAGCTTGTCCACATAGTGTTTCACTTTTTTGCATCTTTACCGCTCATGGCAGCCTCTTTTTGAGGCGTTCTGAATATGCTCTCTTTAGTTTATATGTGTAGCACAATTTGTGCTCAGTTTGCTTTGTGGTGTTGGCATTTGATGAATGCCTTTTGAACACCTGCAGCAGCCACAGGGAGAAGAGAGAAAATGGTCGGAGAGGTGTTATACTATAAGTTTTGGATAGAATTTTTTTTCATGATTCATGATTTCTATTAATGAGCGGTGTGACCGCTATATGTCTATACTTCTAGCGGTGAGATACCGCTGGTATATAGAGATGTCCAAGGGAATGCGTGATCTCTGCATGTTTCTATAATGGGGAAGCGGTTTGCCGCTTTATATGTCTCTACAAACCGTCTGTATTCTTCTGGGCTATTTGATTTTCAGAGGGTTTTGTATATATAGATAGCAACTGTGGTGTCAAATTTACTAGTTATAACTAGTTACCAGTAGTACCGCACAGGGCGGTGGCGGAAGTTTCAAAAATAGGAAACCTATAGGAGAGATTGGTTGTTGTGAATCAAGGATGGCAGAGCGAATCCACTGATGGACCGAAAGGTGCCTGAGGTCTCCTCTCTTTCTCTCTCTTGCTCTGACTATCTACCTACCTACCTGTCTATCTTCTATGTATCTATCTATCTATCGATCTATCTATCTATCTCTCTCTCTCTCTTTCATCTCATTACCTATCTATCTATCTATCTATCTGTCTGTCTGTCTGTCTGTCTACCTGTCTATCTGTGGTGCAATGTCATTCAGTGTAATGCAGTGTAGTGTAATGTAGTGTAGTGTAGTGGAGTGTAGTGGAATGTAGTGTAGTGTAGTGTAATGTTGTGTAGTGTAG
>Ga0126342_10003745_pt1 | contig 25443 bp, 27 predicted proteins | sample Cyp1metagenome_FD_92528 | JGI IMG/M metagenome (GOLD analysis project Ga0126342, IMG submission 92528) | Coral microbial communities from Lord Howe Island, Old Settlement Bay, Australia - Cyphastrea 1 metagenome | ecosystem: Host-associated > Invertebrates > Cnidaria > Coral ... | reverse complement strand
GGTGGGGATGTTTACGTTCCTTCGACCACGTTCCCTCGACCTTGCACAAGATGCTGATGCTACGCTCACATGGGGTGGGGTGGGGTGGGGTGGGGATGCTAACGTTCACCCGACTTTGCACAAGACTTTGATGCTGCATCAGTGGCGTGGGGTGGGATGGGTCGATGATACGCCCAAGATGATCTAATTATTATGGTTTAAGGTGGGGTGGGGTGGGTGCATTTTGCAGCACTGGGGTGGGTGCATTTTGCAGCACTTTGGTACTGTTCGTTCTAACAAGATTGCTGGAACTGTGCATTTTGCAACGGTTTGTTAGGATTCTGTTTGAACTGTTAGTGCAACCAAAAGTACTGGAACTGTGCATTTTGAACCAACTTTCAAGGATTCTGTTAGAAGACGACGATGATCATACCAATGGTGTTGTTGTTGATGATGATGATGATGGTGGTGGTGGTGGTGATGATGATAATGATCCCGTCGAACTCTTCCAGAAGCGGGGCAAATGGTGGGAGTTGATCGAAATGTTACTGTGCGAAGTTTTGGTGCAAATTTTTGTGTGCAACCGAGCGCTGGGTTTCTTAGTGTGTAAAGCATTGTCTGAATTTTGCAACCGTGGCATTTCTGTAGAGAAGTGGCAAATTCCGCACTGTCGACACAATGACTACTAGCTGCTCCACTAGATCCGGCAAACCAACTCTTTGCAATCTGAGAGAAGCTTCTTTCCAACTCTATGGCAATTTGGGGGCTTCTTTCCACTTGAGATGGCGTCGTAACTGAGATCACTATTTTCCCGGTCGTTGGTCGTTGGTCGTTTCAGTCCCAGTCACGCCGACAACGGCGAAGCCCACGGTGAGCTTGTGCAGGATGCAAAAGACCATACACCTCGGGGGGATCCATGGGATCCAGATGGATCCAGGGGAGATCCGTCCAGTCCTTTGCCAAGTTTTTTGGGATCCGTAGCAGTTGTAGCAATACAATACAATAGGTCCATTTTGGAGGAACGAACAAAAAAAAACATATCAATTTTCGAGTATTCAATGGTATTCATGGCAACTGTGATGAACCTACACAATCATCCAGAACTAACCAGACAACCTGTGTCAACACTTGATCAGCTCGTCGCGAGATGCAGAGAATGCTGTAGTCTGTAGTCGGTTTTGTTGAGGTTTACGGTGAGAATACCTTGTGATATCTACATCTTATTCAAGCCTAATCACGTGTAGTTACATTCTTATTGGTTATTCGTCGATATTATAAGCAACAGATATACAAATAGAAAGGACCATCATGGAACAAGAGTTACAAGACGTTCTCCCCTACCCATGCACGTGTTTTCCCTATGCACAGTGCAAAGATCGGTTGGCTATCCAACACAAAAGTTGCTCAAGGTTGCTCAGTTTGACTGTCAGTTCCTGTGGATCTTGAGGATCGAAGAATAATCGTCATCCGGTGCTTTGGTTCCAAAGGGCACAGTAACGAGCAGAGAGTTTTTGTTCAAGTCATGACCCCATGAGAGCGAGAGTGATGCCAACGAATAAACCGAAGTGGTAATTTGGTTGCTATCATTGCTATCCTAGAATGTTATATAATTATATAATGTTATATAATGTTATATAGACTTCAAGAAAATCACTGATATAGTCAAAAAATCTTGCAGAGAAATCTAGTCATCACCCAACACAAGCGGTTCCATCCATGGGATGAGTACAGGATGAATCCACCCAGCTGTCCCCTGTCAAGTGGCCATTCGTTGACCTTCTCAACCTGGGCTGACAGGTGCTGTTGTCACGTTCCTGTTGTTGCAATTGCTGCTGCCGTTGCCGTTTCCGCTGTTGTTTATTATTATTATCATGATGATGATGATGATGATGATGAGGGGGAGGAGGAGGAGGAGGAGGGCGAGGCGACGACGATGATGACTATAGCGATAATAATTATTATAGTAAATGTAATACACAATATAAACCATAATATATATATAATGTATATATATATAATATAATATATAATATATCTATATAAATAGTAAACCATGTATAATAACATATAATAACTATCCAATAGAATATTTGATGATTCGCTGGATAGATCTGCTGATGATTTGCTTGGTGCCCAGGGGCCATGATGCGCGTGGGCACGGCGAAGTTAGCCAAGGTCAACTCGAAGAAGGTCAGCAGGGACCGGGTGAAGGTGCCAAAATATTCGAAGATCTGTGCACGGCAGAGAAGACGTGGAATCAGGTGCATCATTTGGGCAAAAATTTGGGGACATTCACTGATTTACCTTAGAATTATGTTTTACCATGATTTACTAGAGAATTTGGGTCTTTATCATATGTGGTGGCTGGTGAGAAGTAACATCAGGAGGATATGTAGTATGCACTGTGAGTGGTTGGTGATCATAATTACTGAACAAAATGGTGACGCTGGCCTAACACGTTTCACTAAACATGAATATACCACCAACGAATGGGAGGTTCCCTCACAACAGTTGAAAGTGTGTTCAAAACTTCGGGAATGGAACTGCTGGTTGATAATGGACATGGTGTGGTGGTTGGGTGAGATTCTTCGACCTTAGTTGAGGGCAACATTGATATACCCTCAATACTGCCACCATTGAAGCCATTCGGGCACAACCCAAACCCCAATTCGATGACATAGGATGATCTTACGCAGGTCACAAAACGTGAGAAAAGAATGGCATAATGGGAAGCAAAGGGTGCAGGTATAGAATGACCATGAATGATCTGTGAATGAAAAAAAAATCCCAATTTGATGATTATGAAATACACGCTGTTGGTCTCATTCCTATTTTTCACGCAAAACTACGTACTCTATGACTCTATGGTTTACTGACAAGCACGTAGGATAGACACATCATGATCAACGATACACGAATCATAATCATATCATAGGGTCCTAAGAATTTCTGACGGTTCAGTACTATGTTCTAAGAATATCTGCTTGGTGGCATACCTACCCCTCTGAAAAATGATGGAGTTCGTCAGATTGGATCATCATCCCAACTGGGGAAAATACGAGCCATGTTCCAAACCACCAACCAGTATATAATTGATAAATGATGATAAACGGGGATAACTATGGGATATCATGAGATATTGATGATCAATGGATAATCTCACGGTAGTTTCCCATGGCCCCATTTCTGGGCACCTGGTTTTTGTCTTCGATGGTCACCCCATCGGCCTGTCACGCTCCCGGCGTTCCCGGCGTTCCCGTTGTGTTTTCGGTGATCGGTGGGTGTCGATGTCAGAGGGATACACTGGACATTCACTTCTACCAACATGTTCATTAAGTATCATTAAATGGTCAGTTTGGTGATTTTAGATGATTTTAGTATCTCTGAGTCATACTGTCACACTGAAAAAATGTCTTCAAGTCAAACTCCAAAGAAATCTGTCGCTCGCAAAAAGCCGCACCCCGAAGTAGAAGTAGAAGAGAGACTGCTGCACCAAGAGCGCCAGGAGCCTGACCCAACAGTGCCATCGATTTTTCCATCGATTTTTCCATCCATCCCTTCGCCTTCCCCATCGATTTCCATCAGCCACGAGCCACGAGCTGAGCCGCTGAGCCCTATCCCTGGGATCCCCTGACATATGCACCAAGAACAGCACCGCAGAGGTCCAGGCCAAGATCCCAAAACTTCCTGGCGAAACGCCGGTGCTTTCTGTTTTTTTCTGAATGGTGGTACCTAGATGACGTCTATGGGGAGATGATTATAGATATATATATATATAGATATTATAGATGATGGCTACAATATTGATTAGAGATGATATAGATGAATATAGATTATTGTAGATGATTGTAGATGATTGTAGATGATTATAGATGATATAGATCATGCTAGTCTAATTGGGTATCATATCTGTTATTAGCGATGATCGGGTAGATGATTATAGATGATACTTGCCATCACCGATCACGAAGCTAGTGGCCAATCTAGTGCTGCCTTGCTTAGTCGCATCATTCTGGTGGGGGGCCTGCCACTAAACCATCACCAAAAACCAAGATCCTAAACATTCCTAATTAAACTATTTACGTACCACGAAGACAAAGAATCCTACTATAGTTGTGTGACATCTCATCATATACTTTTTTTTGACCATCATAACTCACTTTCAGTGACCAGAATAATTATAGTACAACCCAACTTTAAAATGGTGATACGAGGTCACACCCCAAGTTCTGATTGGGTTGTACTATAAGTATTGTATGATGACAATAATATAATACGTATAATTACCAATACCATGTATTGTATCCCAAACCACAATGGCCTATAGCAATTATGTTGCGATGGTAATTGTATGTAATTCTGATTCTTTAAAAGTGTTACAAAGAATTAAAAACCAAATTCACAGCCTAAAGTCAGTACTGGAAAAACATGGATCTTTGAAAGTTGGCAGTGGTAAGGTTCCAATTTCGATTCTGAAATCATCCGATCCACGTGCCGTGCCGCACAATGGTGCTTCGTATTGCTGTGGTCATCATGAACCTGGCATCCCAGCAATATCCCCGTCAGTCAGGGACCTGCCTGCATTGTTGGGTTTTACAATACCATGTGCACTACATTGTTGATGGTAACACTTAATTATTTAAGTTGGGTTTTCTAAACCTGCATATTGTTGGGTTTTACAATGAGCTGAGAATACTGCGATAATCCATGTGCACTTTGTGGCACAGTCCAAATCCCTTGGAGAAGAATTCGATCTCTTCTGAAAACATCCTACCCAAACACTCCCAAACCAGCAGTTGAACTTCCAAAATTTCCAAATGATCACTGCAGCCGAACAGGGTCAGCTCAGCGATATGTGGCATCCTGTGGCATCCTGTGGCATCCTGTGGCATCCTGTGCGCCAAGCAGCAAGTGATCGAATTGCTGAATCCGCCGTACCTCAGAAACATTCATGACATGGTTAGGTCGTTCCTTACCTCAACGCTTGTAACATGTTGTAATCCCCCCAGCAACATCTCAAGGGGGCACCAGTTTCAGCAAGCGCATGAGCCGAAACATCCGAACGAGTCTGAGGACTTGCGAGTTCCTTGGTTCGGTTCACGCTGACATCGGATCCAGCAACGGCAGGTAGGGTCATGGGCCCCAGTCCCAGGTGCGATGGTGGGAAGCTGAGTGGTTGTTTGATGATGCTTACTCTGGCCCAACAGCATGAAAGGATTCCCCCATTTTCTCTGGGGTGAATAATGGAAGAAAAAAGGAAATACCAACGATGACGTTTCCTATCCTATCATTTTTTTTCCACAAGGGGTGAAAAAGGCATCGGCATCAGTATATGAACAATGTTCAGTGTCCCATATAATAGGCAATGAGAATAGGTCAAAGAATGTCAAAGACACATTGTCAACAGGAATAACATCTGTCAACTTTTCCATTATAAATTAATTGTAATGATTCCAATTGATTCCATATCAATAAACTTCAATAAAGAACGTGTCAGTTCAGGCCACAAAACAACAGGTCAGTTCCCTGGAAGTTCGGAACCGCCGGGTGGGATCATGGCACCACAGCTAAATCTTCAACTACCATCTGGTTATTTAAGATAGCCATGGAAAATGGCCCATTTATAGATGGTTTACCTATTAAAAATGGTGATTCTCCATGGCTATGTTAAATAACCAGAGGGTATAATCCACAGAAATATTGATTGAAACAAACAGACCAAAGCAGTTGTATAATGTTGCATATCATTTAGACGGCGATGATCCTTCATCAGCGATTTACGGGACAAAAAACCAGAAAATATATGTTTAAAACAACCAACACATTAGGATTTCACAATCCATGACCTACTAATCAGTAATCATGACTTGTAAGCCTCAGACAGGTGAAATAGTTCAACCCAACAACGCTTGACCAATGCAAGGGGAGCAAGATACAACCAATACATACCAATATCAACATGTGGATTCCGAAAAAAATATAAAGTATACCTGCATTAATATCCAACATTTGGCTATTATCAACACGCATGAGTGCATTCAATGAAGAGAGACATGGACTTGACGAACAGGCAACGGGATATGTACATAACCTTAATCAAAGATTAGGATGTCATCAGAAACAAGTGGAATAAAACCAACATAAACCAACAAAGGTTTTAATAACCAAGCACCCAATTTTGGGATTTAACTAGCCAGAAAAGAATGGGATGCGACCAGCAACGCATGTGATAAGTCAAACACCTATTATACCAAGCCTTCACCCACAAGACTTTTGTTTTAAGCAAGAATAAACTTGAACCAGCAAAACATTGAAAACTAGGATTTGACTACTACAACTATTACAACTACTATTGGTTTTCGTAAAGGGTCACCAGTTTTAACGGCACAATTCCGATTTTTCGCCAAGTTTCACCACCATCGCTTGCCCAATGACCTCGCTGTGGGTTTCTCCAGCAAACCAGTATTTGCATGTAGCTACCGTGCAGGAACAAGTGGGACAGCGACTCATATTTTTTTCGATTCGTACATGCACCCTCAGAAATCATGAGAAAACATTTTTTGCGTATCAGCAATATGAAGAGCTGGTATATCTGGTTGTTCTGGATGCTTCTCCTGCTGGGAAAGGTTTCCAAAAAAAATGCCTAATTAATACATTTAGACGACCATGGCGATCACAAGTACAATCTTTGGTCCCCAAGGCCGGCAGGAGTGGTCCAGATCTGGAAAATGTTATCATCTGCGGGCCGCACCAAAATTGATGATTAATGATTTTCCAAAAAACAAGACCCAATCTAGACATGGCACACTTTATGAATGTCATGTTCAAAAAACACCTAGAGTTAGAGACATAAATCCATAAATTGATCTGAATCTAAATTGAGTCCATTTGATAGTTAAGTTTAAATCCTGGATTTGATCATCACCTCCAACATCAACTATGAATCACCTCCATAAGAATCAACAATTGATTCATGTGGCAAACCCAATTATCCCAATTTAATAAATCATAAATCATATCATAAACCATCCCTGTCACCATAAATTGGGAATAAATGGGAATTTCAACCCCCAGTCATGGTACAGTAGGTGTCTTTCCGGTTTCACTCCCACAGCTGAGTTCCGCCTTGGAAACCAACCAACTTGCCACGATGGCTGTGTCGATCCAGTTCCATGCATCGAGACCTGAATGAATAGATGGGCCTTCCAGGGCATGATTTGATGTGTTTGATGTGTATTGATACTAATACCAACCATAATTGATATTAATCCCAACCAACATTCACCAAACATCTGGGGCTGGATATTCGTGTTTGTTTCTTTGGAGGTGGGTTGATGTTTATTGAGATTGATACGTGGTGGCTTATTAGATAGCCCGTCTATGGTAGCGCATGATTTCAGGCGGCCCATGGCACAGACTTCAAGTGTTCGCCATTTTGTGAATGATTATCCCTACTAAGCATCATCTGGTATCATGAGCAATGAGGTCGATGCGAGGTCATTGTTTTTTGCACCAATTATTGAATGGCCGTTTAGATGCTGATGCCGTTTGGTTGCTTGGCCTGACTAGGCCACTTAATGACTTCATGCATCCATAATTTCCTCTTGTCAACCTCGGGTTATCAAACATGGCTGGAAAATGCTCCATAAACAGGCATTTAGAATCATTTAAATGGGAAAATCATCTGGGGAGAATTCTGCAGGCAGTTGACCGGTCCCATTTGAGGCTCCAGCAGAATTGTCTGCCCAAAACACAGACCTTGAAGACCACCTGCCACGCAAAGGTCACCGCTGATAACTCCAAGTCTCGAAGCTGACTTCCAACTACACCTCAATTTGTGAAATCGGATTCACCATATTGATGATATTGCATATGGGCTTGTCTGAAACTTCGGAACTATTATTATTATGATTTATGATCATTTTCCTCACCAGAATGGCAATTTGATGTACCTCCCCCAATTGTTGACTCTGTCTCCCGTTCTATCCCAGTGCGTTTGCCCGTCAACTGGTTGGTTCCATCAGCTTGATCCATGATATGACCAATATGTGTTTGAACATAGGCCCGGCCAAAAAAAACATGGTCATCTCATCATGCTCTTCCCCAATGAGACCGAGCATTTGATGGCTATCCTGTGGCTATCCCGCCCCTCCATGGGGTTCCATCAAGGCTACAGATGGGATTCCACCTCAACGGTATAGATGATGCCGAAGAACAGTTCCAGTGTATCGAAGGCGTCCTCCCCGAGTGGATTTTTGGGTCAGGGAACCATCGATATCATCGTTGCTCCTAGGATGTTACGATGTTCCAAGTGTCGGATTAACCAAGGGGGAATTATATTCTGCTCCTTAGAGATGCTGCTAAGACATGATGGGTCAATTCCTCTGAAGGACTCCATGGGGGATGGGAATACATCTGTCAGCTCCATGGCCTATACCCAACACCAAGGATCATCCCATTATGGATGTGTATTCCACCCACTGATCAACAGCAAGAACTTAGCTTATGGAATAACAACGGACAGTCCGAAACAGTCGGGAGTCGGGAACTGTGCGCCACCCCATCATCCCAGTCAACTCCGAGCAAACCATCCCCCTGTCATGGCAATTCTTATGAATCCCATACGAGTACCACTATAGTACAATAATGATGATCTCTCCATAGTATTTCATGAAACACTCGTATATACTTAATCACTTTTAATCATATACTAGATTATATGATCACAGTATATATGATTATGAATTATATATAACAATATATATATATATAATATGAATCTTAGACTATGAATACATATTATACACTATATATATAGTATATATATATATATATATGTATAATCATCACCATGTAATCGTCTCCTCCCCCGTCCGCCACGGACCTCGGCACCGAGCCAGTAGGTCTCCTCCGAACGAGGTGAAGCGCCTTTGAAACCCAAGAGGCCTTCCAGCATCAAGCCTGGCGGCTTACCATGGGGAACACTATGGAACTTACTGGAAATATGGAAAAGGGATGAAAAGGGAATGGTGAGAATGATGTATTATATAATATCATATACTAATATACATAATATATATATATATAATTATATATATATTATATTGAATATTACTGTATAGAATTATTGTATAGATAGCCAGGATATGCCAGGATGTTTATGGTGGGTGAAACAAGGTGGAGAATCACTGTACTCTGTGGTCCCCTGGGCCTGAAATTGACGCCAGCCAGCCGCATGGATGTCATACATGTCATATGGCATTAAACAAGAAACAATGTGATGTTATAATATGTTATAAGATGTTATAAGATGTTGTGAATACTTTAAACACCTCATATATTATTCTATAAAGTTGTGGAACATGCCGATCTGGTTTCTATCCCAGCACGGACATCGGTGACCAGGAAAGATCCCACAGGTGAAACCCCATCCATCCTCGATATTGGGCTTCGAAGGCAAAGACGATGGTGTTCAGGAAAATCACCTTGAAATTCACGGCATGTAGACGTATATGTGTATGTTATGTATGTTGTATGTTTATCATATTTATCAGCAGGGTCCATGAATTTGGAAGATTCTTGGAATAAATATAAACAAACGAGATTTGTGAGGGGTAATTTCATAAGTAACTGTGAAGTTCCAGCCAGCCTTGGATAGATGGGCTGGCAGTGGTACCCATACTATGCCGCTGCGGCACAGGTTTATCTGCTTTCGACCAGAACCAGGTGTCAGGAAAAGTCAGCCTGAATACATCTGAATACCTGGTTGCCGGTGATGGTCCATGCTATAAACTTAAACTAAGAGATCTGCTAGAGATCTTCTGCACTCAAAGACACACATATCCAGCTCCTATCCAGCTCCTATCCAGCTCCTAAAGTCAATCTTTGGCATCCCGTTGCATCCGGCAAGGTGCAGTGCACATCACCACGTCAAAACACGGGTGGCGTAGCACGCGTGCCATGACCTGCACGGTTTTTGGAACCAAACACGAGTGGCTATTGAAGTCGAGTATTTCTGTGGTGCTGAAACAATGAGATATTCCGGTCATTTCCGGTGTATCCATGTCTGCTCGTGGAGATATGGAACGAGGGATCTGAAGACCGTGGCCCACATGCATTGAAACATACAGGATCTACGGATATCTACGGTAATTGCAGCTTGGGTTTTTGAGTGGGTGCAAAGACTCTGGCAGCTACGAGTAGCATTCTCGTGTGCACTGAAATGAAACAACAGCACTACACATATATCATACAATACCATGCAATAATGCAATATACATATACCATAGAACAGCATACAATATTGATACAATATTGCTAATATGATACAATCATGTACAATCCAGGTGTCCATCAATTCCCACACTTCACTGATCTTAGACCGTCCTGACCCTTCCGTCAAGGCACAGCAGTGGAGAAACTGGGTTGAGAATCGACGTTCATGAAGGCTAAACCGTAAGGCCTTGAGACAAAAGTGCGTCAAAATCATCAAAGTGCCCCATGAGTGACACCCCGTTCCGTGCTAGTTTGATGTGAGGCCCAAACAGATCTGTTTTTTTCTTGGGGGGCAAAAAACATGAAAACCACACCATGGTGAGATGTTTGATGTTTGTACTAGGGTGAGATTTGTTGCTTTTGTCAGGCGCCCAGCAGAACCATGACTGGTTGATTTTTGGTTTATGGTAGTTTGGCAAATAAACATCTTTCTGCAAACCAGAAACGGAAGTGGCAAACTACCACTACACATGGGAAAACGACTTGATCAACTGACAAACCATAAGGTAAGCCAACCTGGCACTAGGAAATACAAGTTTTGTTGAGATACAAACACTCATCAACATGGCCAAACATAGATACCCTGCACTGTTTCTACTGTTTAGTGTAACATATACCCATGTATGGCAAACACTTAGTATAAAAACTACCTCATACTAAAATATATTCAGTAGATAACATATGATAACATATGATAACCTATCTATATAATATGGGTTTGGCCGAAAAGGCTGTCTGGATCGTCCCGCAGTGATCCGGACGTCTGGAACGGGTGACTTGCGTATAATAGGTTTGATCCGGACCTACTGACTGAGAAGGTTGAGAAGGTATAGTAAATTGGCCTGGCTATATAAGTACAACTTGTCATTCTTGGGTATGGATCAAGGATATGGCATGGATGGATATGGATCATATATATCCTTAGAGAATCTTAGAGATGTATGGATCATGGCTATGGATCGGGGCCTGCTATTTGATTCAGGGATTGCCACGAGTACCACTGCCGAGCGGCTTTCGATGGTTTGGGATCTTGCTGGACACGTCAGCAAAGGCCTCAAGCCTTGGCTTACTGGTTTTCCCACTTGGTCAAATATTGACACCGTAAGGCCATAACATATTCAACAATATTGAACATAGGAACAAGTTCTGTCAAATATATAAATCGATATCAATCGTATAGGAGATTATAGATGATTATAGGAGTAATTCATATGCGTACGTTAAGCGTAATTATTCTACTATTGCTGATTGTTGCTGTTCATTTGCTCTCTTGCAGACAGTCGCCTCTGTTCATGTCTCACCAATGACATATCGCCAAGCAGCTCCACACCAGCATGACTGGAGCTAACTGCCTGAGTGGGATTCGATTTGAACATGCTGATCTTTGGAGTTCCGGTGTCAAGCACCAGCTCCTCCTGCGAAGTTTTTTTGGGGCATGTGTGGGGTCGAGTGGGCTTATAACCTCCACTGTTGGAGGACCTGGCTTTAGGGGAAGTCAGGGGAAGTTAGGCGAATTTATAAGCCGGTTTATAGCATTGTATGGCTGGCCCATCCATGTGGAAGGCAATTCGAAGGACTGGGATATTGGATGAGTTGCTGGCCGCATGCTTGAGAGTGGGCTGAATCCACATGTTTGGCGGCTCAAACTCCACTCCTTGATTCCATTCCCTAATTTTGGTGAAATATCCACCATACAATTAGTTCAAAACATTTCAAAACTATGGATGGTTTCCCAAAGAATCCTGAAGAAATCTATATAAAATTATATAAATCTATTACAGTCCATGATGCCAGCCCTTCCCCGGAAAACAGTCCTGCATGGAGAGGTTGCGGCTTAAGATCCTGCGGAGCTGCAGGGTCGCCACAAAGAGAGATGTTTCCCTGGAATTTTAATGTTCATTCAGTTCATTCATCTTCATCCTCGTTCATTTTCATTAATTCTCCATCAAGTTGCAAGTCAGATTTGATTTTCAATTAATTTTCCATGTGCTGAAAATACATGGGTTCCAAACACGATCATCTTGGCACAATGCGACCCCACCTGCTACGAGAGGCCTCGAGCTCCGTTTGAAGCCTGGAATCGATCTGGATCTTGGGACCCAAAAACCCCAATAAAAAAGGATCGTGTAAGGTCGGGAAATCGAGACCAGCTTTGGAGCCCCCAAAAATCGGGCTATTGTCGTACAAGGTTTGATGGTTTCTCGAACTCAAACTGAAACGTACATAAGAATATACATAATATAGAAATAATGTATTGGCGTACAGTACATCTTTATACCGTCTCTATTCCACAGTCACCCAATACAAAAAAATACAAAAAACATGGCCTTCATGAGATTTCATGAGTATGGTTTTGGGTCAACATGGAGCCAGATTTGGGTGGAGAAGTGTGAGACGTAGCGAAAATCTGTGGGTCCCAACCTGCTGATCTCTGATTTCAGGCGAGACAACTCCATGTAGTGCCTTCAGGGCTTCAGGGCTGAGGGCACTGCAGCACTCAGATCAGTGAAAGCTTGAGTGGTGTTGAAGATCAATCTGCTTTCTGAGAAAGTGATGTTTGAAAAGAATAACACCTATACTGCAAATGGTGTAACTTATTATAACTCGTTTCTTGCCGGGCTTGTTTGCTGACAAAGACAATCACAGCTTTTTTTTCTTTTGATGACCACCAGCCCCAAGAATAAGAAACACATCGTCAGAACCTGGCAATCCCAATCACTGAACAAAACTGTCAGCATGTCCCACCAGCCTAACACTGAGTTTTTCGAGGATGCCCTCGAAGTCATCATCATGTCCATCACCAGTGAGAAACATGGCCGCGAACAACGGATCGAAAAACGGTGCCAATGGCAGCGTCAATGACAAATCAAGGATCTGCGATACGAATTCGAATTGATGGATCCTTCCTGTTCATGAAAATCCAATAAAATCGGTGTGTTTGAAAAGACTGTGCTCCAAAATCCAGTGATTTATGTTGACAAAATCCATCATTTTCGCTCTTTTTTTATTGGCGGCATATGGGGGCATATCCCATTTTCAGATAGACCACAGGACTGCTGATTTCCATGAAAGACAGGTTGTGGCTCTGCAACTGGAGACCGACCGGAGTTGAAAAATGGCAGGTAGTGATTTTTAGTGTCTTGCACTGAAGACACTGACGGGCGCAACCAAAGATCCGTGAAAAAAACCCCTGTGTCGTCTATATGTGTATAGTACAGTGTATAGGCTGTATAGGAAAATGAACCAATATGCAGCATCACATTTCTTGCACATGCCCAAGATACCCCAAAAAATCATGGATTTCCGGAAACTCAGAGTTGCGATCTGACAATTTCGTATGTCGCATGTGCGGCCTCCTATATGTCATGATGTTGCCTGCCGCCACACTTCCATCCATCTTCGAAAACTGTAAGAAGATCCATGGAAAGACCCAAAAAAAGGACATGTGAGATGTATCAAACACATCTAAAAGTTGGTGTTTTCGACCCTGATGATATCTGATGATTGTACCTCATATGCTTGGAGATCGCCCTACGCAGCCCCCATCATTTGAGGTTGAACCCAACCAAATTGGTCATGTTGATAGTAACTTAGTACTGGTGGGTGGTTTTAACCGTCTTGAAAAATATGAAAGTCAATGGGAAGGATGACATCCCATATATTATGGAAAATAAAAATGTTCCAAACCACCAACCAGAGTATATGTATCTGTATATGTGTAGTATGATATTCATTGATATTCTACGATTCCACATGAAACCATTGAAATGTTGGTACTGTTGGTGGCACAATTTTTGACCAATCTCACTGATCTTCACTCAGCCGCCAGTCCCACCTTGTCCTTGTGGCACTCCCCAGTTGCATCCGCCCTGCCAGGCACTCGAGCCTCACGACCGTCGTAGCACTGGTAGATGGGAAACTTATCAAAACATACGCTCAGCCGCTGAACAACGTTAGTTTTATGCAATGATGTTATGGTAGAAAACCACTGAACCATGAGTAATTCATAGTAATTCCGCATTTTTAACGCACCTGGGCATGAAGAAAATCACTCATTTTTGGTAGTTGTAAAGCAATAAACATAGAGTAAACTAGCCACTCTGCATGGCCTGGGCCACCACAAAAATGGTAAACATTGGGATGGTGGATCCTGTTGACCCACCCGAGGGCTGGGAAAATACGATGATTTTACCTATGGAAAATGGAGTTTACCTATGGGAAATTTACCACGCCAAAACATGGCATATGCGGTGGTTAATGCTATTTATATCAATTTATCGCGAATATATATATATAGAATATGTATATATATAATTATATATATACAGATAGAATATGTATATATATATATATAATATAAATATTTGAGGTTTAAAATGATGTTTGATCCCATTGGCGACCCGCCATTTCATACTGTCCGACAATTTCCCCAAAAGGGATGAGTCTTTCAAAACAGCGTCCACAACTGGCATTATAAGAAATATATATATATATATATATATTAGGATCGCACCATAAAATGTCCCATGTCCGGCACTTTCACAAGGGATATTAGACAGATGATACTTTAGCTATATTGCTGGATGGTGTTTGATCATCGTACCCATCGACCTATCACTTGAACCTATCGTAAATAGGTGGTGAAGACAGGAGTGGTCCTTCATCGGACCCCCCCAGAATTGAGGCTTCAAATGGAACCAGAACTTGGCTGATTGGTAGTTGAGTCACCCGGTAGAAACAATGAATATTGTGACACAACCCCAGGACCAGAAGACCAGAAAGTGAGGGTTTTCAGGCAGAACATGCCTTCTTCACTGTGCCCATCGTTGGATTCCACAACTCACCATAATTCACCCCACGAAATTTCATGAGATTTCATCCAAGTGGCTGAAATGTCCATAGCCGTTGTATGCTGCATAGCCTCCTCCGTACAAGGCCGCTTGGTTGGCATAGCCATTGCTGGCGGCGTTGCCCAGCACGGGGCCCAGCTGCTGAATTGGGGGCCAGGGGGGCCCAGTGTAGCCCAGGTGGCCCATGTGGCCCAGACCCAAGCCGGGGTTGGCCATGGTATTGGCAAATCCTCGGTGGCAGTGGGTGAAACCTGGTGAAACCTGGTGAAACTGTTGGTTGTTGATTAAAACTGAGGCTACTTTTTAGTTAGGTTTTTTTTTACAGCATGCCTCAACTACATCCCACTACTCACTACTCTATGGTGTTGTGGAAACCACAATCATTGGGTTGAAGGGAAAATTAACGGTTGAAACCTAAAAACGTGTTTTTGATACCCAGCTATGAGAGTTTCCTATCTGAAAGCAACGGGTGGGACTCAGTGACTGGGAAAAAAGTGAGGCTGGTAGTGAGGCTGGTAGAACGGGGGAAAGGATTTTTATGCATTTCCCACTAGTATTGTGGAAGCCTCTGGACAATTGGAAAGTGTTGGGGTTGGGACGGACGCGAAAACTGGTGCTGAGGGAAGGTGGGGCTTGGGCTGAAAATAGATTTGCCGATTGGGGAAGACAAACCCCGACACAATCTAGATATTCTGGCAGTTGAAGAGTAATATGAAAGTATCTAGAATCTAATACCAAAATCATCCATCCCATTTAGATCACATTTCAATCTCCCTTGTGGATCTTTTTCTCCAGGAAACCTGCAGCAAATCCGGCATTGAAGGATCCAAAGTTGTCCGCAAAGGTCGGAGGAGCACCCGCCATGTAGTTGCCACCCGCCATGTAGTTGCCAGCCGCCATGTAGTTGCTCATTGGCCTCAGCCCAATGGCTTGGTGCATCGTGGTGAATCCATCAGTATTTCCGAGGGATTCGATGTCTTTTGGTGAAGTTCACCATCACTAGATCTGCTGCCCTTGCTCTGCTCACTAGATTCACTAGAAGATCCTATCAGATTTGTGGATTCTATCAGAATAGATTTCTGGATTCCTATCTCAGAGTTGGGATATGTTGGGATCCTCTGAAAAATTGCCGCCACATCGGACATCGGGGCTCCAACGCAACAGGCGATTGCGGGGTCTGTGGCCAGCAGAGCTGGGGGGGCACGGCCTGGCGGGATGTCATCCCTTAGATGGGGAAATTAGGTGCCATAGTGCCATAATGGATAATAATGGATATATAATGGATATATAGAAAAACAAATACCTATTTCTAGATTCTGTATGTATTAAATATAAAAGAAACTGATGCTATGTAAAACTGTAGAATTAGATTTTATAACATATACAGACTTACTGTGTATTACAGTACTATATTATCGAATGATAGTAGGTGATGGTATTGAAACGAGGATAATGTCGATATTCCGATATTCCGAAATCTTTGGACATCTGGTACAATCTCAATTTCCACCCGACTCGAAGCTTCCCAGCAAAAAAAATAACCAGCAAATCCCGTGGTACGAGTAGGGTATGGATTAAAGTTAACGTATCAATATTCATGGCCAAAACCATTCCCCTTTGGGGGAAAACCCATCCTGACTTGAGCCACTCTTCAGGCACTGCCGCGGTTTTTCGTTTGCTGCGGGCAGCTTGGAACTCTGAGCTGCCGAAATGTCACGAAATGTCACGAAATGTCACGAAATGTCACGACGATATGTACAGTTGCTGTAGCCTCAAGGCCGAAGAGGTGAAAGGGAGATGTTCTCAACGGATAGACCATGTGGAAATCCAATCTGGCAATGCAAAATCTCCCACTATCATTTACCAAAGATTATTCTATATATTTGTATGTTGTAGAGTCAGGCTTTCCTGTCATTGTTAGGTTGGATTAGCAGATTTACCAGCATAAACGTGAACGCGAGAGAGAGAGAGAGAGAGACACGGGGTCTTGAACGGACTTGCTGCCAAAATGATTTATCCGATTGCCCTCAAACCCAGTTGGCCAAGCTACTACTTCCTACACACCAAATGCAGCAACCAGATGGCCACCATGCTGTCAAGAAGCCAAAGGGCCGATCATCACATACATTGGAAGGTCTTCCTACGTCCTGACAAGGCTGGAAGCACCGGGGAACTGATTTGCTTTTGACAAGACTCCTGGGAATAGTTACACTTCAAATATAGCTCCAGAACATATATATATATATATGTATATGTATGTATTATATAACTAAATACTACGCTATTAATTATATAAAATTATATTATAATATGTATGTATGTATATATATATATATGTACTATACAATATATTATAACTTTATAAAATTATATAATAGTATATATAGATTTCAATATGCCACTGTTCAAACATGTGGTTCCCGGGTTCCAAATTTTCTCCGCCCCAGCCTCGACCCTCGCTAGGTAAATCTCTCGAGGGATGCCCTCGGATGTCCTGGCGAATAACATCCCAGAATCGTCAAGTTTGGAAAAAAAACCAAGAAGCCGTCAGTTTCCTCCAGATCTTCCCTTGCCATCAATCCATCAACAATTTCAGTCGCCTTGTCCCCAAAACGCTCCACAGCCGCCGAGATGGGAGACACCAGGTTCTCAACAAAGGACTCCTGGCGCGCCGCATCAGCCCATCCAGGACCAATCCATGGTGAGTGCCGTCACCGTCCTTGGTGTTCTTGGATGAAGAGAGGTGATCATCTGCAACATCACCTGGCCGATGTTTCGAAGTGCTGAACCAGGTTTCATTTTTCAGAAAACGACCATGGATCCATGAACATCCTGCTACAGTATATGGATGATTCATGATTATTCACCATTCCTTGTATTATGGAGTCAGCACCTTTCCTTTGTCCATGGATTCCATATGATTCCATGGCCAAGCCACAGGAGTCCAGCATTCCATGGAACTGTTCCAGAATCTCCTGAGAGTCGTCGGCTGCGTCAGCTGCGTCAGCAAATGCCAGAGCAACCGTGATGACAAAGAAATAAACTAGTCTTGGTTCATGTCATGTCAAGGATGGACACTTGGAATGTTAATTGTTTGATATATTTTGATATAGATCGCGGACCAGAAATACGTCTTGACAACGATGTCTTTGACTTTCGGGGTCATTTGTGCACTTCAAACTCACCAAATGACAACATATGACAACGTCCACCCTTGAATTTGCTGAAGCGTCCGAAAAACATGAATGATTTTGGATTCATAGATGTTTTCTGGACTCTGATCATCGCACGTCGCACATTTCCAGCTGGAAAAGTATGTTAAAGTAACAACATCATACAAAATCAACGCTCCAAATTAACAACTAACAACATCTATGATAACTTTGAGCCATACCCCCAAGTGCTGCCGAGCATCGATGAGACCGTCGAGACCGTCTTCGCCTTCCGCGGAGACCATCGCCAGGGTTGCGGAGAACGTCCCCTTCTCGGAGGCACGCTTGATCTGGCATGAGGTCAACATGGCTTCAGCAGTTTAGCAATCTTCTGACATTGTTCCTGAATGGTCAACTTTGGTCATTGGGTAAACGATGAAAGATGGGTAAAGACATGTAAAGACCTATAACAGCCCCAATACTGCACCATAGGGTTGGAAACATACCTTGTACACCATGATTCTTGAATCATGCTTTCACTAGTTTGGGGGGATTCGGGACCATTTGATTTTGGACGTATCCCGGATGGATAGGCTATATCCTCCACTTATTGGTTCTGCATCCCAACTCTCAAAACAAACCTTTGGCTATTAACTCCCAACAACAAACCCAAAGCCACATTTGTAGTGGTTCTTCCCACAGCAATGGTTACAACTCCACCCTTGGTTCGTATGGTTTACTCGTCGCTGTGGCCTCATGGACAAGGGCATAGGCTGCCAAGCACAAAGGCCTCTGCCGCTGGGGGAGAGGCCAACCCACCACGATCATCCCATATCATCCTGGGGAAGGACAATCGTGTTCCGAGACCATCGGATGATGCGGGCAGCTACCGTTTTTGTTCATTGTTGGTTCTCTACGACATGGCAAAACAATGCAACACATATCATGATTTTATATGATTTTCCCATTCAAACCTTCATTGAGTTCAGGGATTTCGGGAGTTCGGGGATTTTCCAGCCACGGATTTCCCACGCATCCCACAGCCTGAAGACTCGAGAATCCAACAGACAGTGATTTCGGAACCTTGGTCCGATGGTGCTGAATCTTCAACAACCGTGCGGACCGTAATGTCATATTCAATCAACATGTCTTAACATCACTTTTGGATATTTTAGGATAGTCGGAAGATGAGATATTCCCCTTTATTCCCTGTATCCCATGGCATCACTATAATTGAAGTGGGACATTCACCACAAATTCACGACCCATGGACCCACCGTCCACGTCGTCCAAGGCACATCAAACGTCCAATGTCGCGCACGTGCGGCGTGTGCGCTGCGCGGGTGACTTCTTGCGAGCCACGGAAATTGTCGATGGCCATTTCCTAATGACAGCAGATCCAAGGGATACACAGAATTGATTGATACATGGTCAACAAATCTGGATATTTTAAATTTTACAATGGGATGTAGGGGAGATATGATTCATGTAAACATTATGGGGATATATCATATGATATAGCTTGCATGCTGACGCACAAGAACCATCAACATGGCCCCTCTGGCGCAAGAGCCAAATATTGATTCTTGATGAAGAGTATGGATTGTTGCAACAATCCATGTGGACAGTCTTTGGAAGTTGAAGAAGAAGAATGCCAAGCAAGACATGTCATGACTGACAACATCACGACATGGCGATTCTCTGAATGGTGATTTCAAAGCATCCCAAAACCATGAACGTCAATTTTTATCATCCCATTTCTAGAACTGATGGAACCCTTGAAGGAAACTCTAAAAGCACTAAACAAAACGCACTATAGACATTTCCAGTGACCCAAAGATCCCAAAGTTGGTGGATCCCTGGAACACCACAAAAAGTCACGCCCCGTACGAGCCCAAGTCTCCAAGGGACCCAGTTGGGCATCCAAAAACTCCGTGAGATCCTGGTGGGATCATGGTACCAACGATGCTACTTGATGCTACTGGTTTTCACTTGATTACAGTACCCTCTGGTTATTTAACATAACTATGGAAAATCACCATTTTTGATAGGTAAACCATCTATAAATGGGCCATTTCCCATGGCTATGTTAAATAACCAGATGGTAATACATCAAGTAAAAAGATGATCCCACAAAATAAATGACGATTGAATTACTCATAGATGTTTCATGTGAAATATTTAATTGTACATTATGATGATACAATGAAATTTTATCATAATGGAGACTGGATCATGAAATTGGATCATGTAAGACTTTGACGGTGGAGAATCCTTCCATTGGTGCTTCAATGATCCGACCAGTCCAAGTCATCTAACCACAGTTCAAGCAGTGGCTGCAAGAAAAACAATTCTTTGACAAATAAAACATCCTTATATAATATACATATATAGTAATTATATATAATTATATATATATAGTTCAATTTAACATCCTTCCACTATCGTTCCATAAACTTCAAAGGTATATTTGCCCAATAAAGTCCTCATTTTTTTCTCATAGTCACCAACATATCAGCATCCCCCTTAGGTAAACTACGGTGACTTTCGACAAGCCAAGCCCTTTCCTTTCACTTTCACATACACATCCAGTTTAGCCATGTTTAGCCCACATATGCCCACATATCGGCATTCGGCCACATCCATGTCATCCATGTCACCTCCAGTTCGCACCATTCCAACATGGCGTGTTTCAGAAACTCGTGCCGCGCGTTGTTCAACCGCAGCTCCACCGCATCGCCATCGCTGGACTTCGACGAAGTCGTGGTGCCCAGGCAGCTGAGGCCGGACATGACGAAACTCTTGCGCCAAATGGGCAAACACCTGCAGTTTTTCATGGGCAAATGGGGATTTATCAATGATTTATCTGTATTTACTGGGATATTCATGGCTTCATATTGATTCTGTGCAGATTCATTCATACGGGCATTTATATTTTCTATATTCTTATTTTTTGGGTCACACGGATTTACCAGAATATATGGTTTGATATGTGACTAATGGATGTTTGCGAGATATATTGGGGATAATTATGGGATCTATTGGGATATTGAGGGAGGTTTCCTCAATCTCTGCCCCCAAAATCATCCAGCATATGATTGGTCATGTTTTAAGATGGAAGACCCAATTGCTGTGGGGTACCATCTTTTTGAGGGAAAAGGGACGATGATCAGGGATGACCCTTGCGCAAGTTGGGAAGGGGGTGACCATGAAATGGGCTGGAAATCCATCGTGAGAACGGGATGATTATTTTGGAGGGGATGACTGTACCATAAATGAACAAATGACCATGTTTCATTGCAGAGACTTGGTGGTTTCCACCTCCCCTGCTAAAAGTTTAACTTGGAGTCGTTATGTATAAATCATGGCTGGGAACCGCCATGGGGAATTCTGTCCTGGTCATGTATTGTTCTACTTTTTCCCCCAACCTCTCACGAGAATTAGCATGAATTAGCAACATCACCCTGGCCATTGCTGGGCCTTTGTCGATGAGGAACTTCGTGGAGCTGATTAACGGCAGAAAAAAAATTGAAACAATCCCAAAGACAGGGACTTTTGGTTGTTACTCCTATGACTGGTTCATTATATCAACAGGATGTCAAGCAAAGGTCATCCAATGTCGAAGTGGGACTGATCCCTGACGTGCCCTGAAGGGATCAGGGAAGGCAGCATTCTAGCGCGGTTCGAGGATTTGCACAAATGATCGGATGGACACCACCAAAAACTGATTTGGTGATTTGTAAGAGTTTCAAGGATACTTTTACATACTTTTACCGCTTAGAAGTGGCTTGCATCTGGTCATGTTTGGGTTTCATGAATGAATTTTCCACCAGTTTTCCACGGGCCGTGAAGGACTGGGAGGCCCAAAAAGCCGCTGAACCGCAGCTGCGTTGCATCCGCTCATGGTCCAAAGAGATTTGGTCAGCGCCCTGGCGCGGATTCATGCGTCATTGGCCCATCCTTTCCTTTTGAGATCCCCATTTGAACGATTAAAAAAATAAATAGATCAGCAGATTTCGCAGCATCAAATCCCATGAAAATTGATCAAACTCCCATGGAAATGCCAAATATGTCTTGGTTTCAGATGGCCTGCAGCTTGGCTGTGTCGCCGGTTGCCAAGTCGTCCAGTTGATCCATGGCCTTCGTGTGGGATGCCTTCGCAACAGTTGAAACCTACCCGAATGGACCACAGCCTCGAATCAGCAAAAGTTGGGATTTTTCAGCAACAAAATTCGGGATTTAAAATGATGAAAGCAACTTTTGCATCAACAAACACGGTTCTCCAATCAAAGTAGTGGATAGTAATGGGAGATAATTGGAGGATCTGGCGATGGTTCGGATCGGCTCGAGGGCCCAAAAGACAGGAAAAAACAGGTGAGATAAGATCAATCTGATCTCATTCGTCAATCACCGAGAGCCATGATTTTTGCATCCCCACCTTCATTGCTTTCAAATCCATATCATTCCACCATAATTTCTGTTGCAACTAGTATGGACCAAAAAAAAACAATTGGTTTTTCCATATGTTTCTCCCATAAAAAAAAACACATATATCCAACATTAACCAAGCCATCTCAACCTTCGCATCCAAGGCATCCAAGGCACACACAAGGCGTGGGCCGCGCACTTGGCGCGCAGACACAGCTCTTCGGTGACCGATTCGTAGAGCAAGGCCCAGCTGCTGGGGGTCACCAACTTGTGAACCTCGGGAGTTGGACCGTGGCGTGGCGTGGCCCAGTGGCTGGATTTCATGTGGTGATGGAGAAACATTGGGACAAAATAAAGAAGAAATATAACGATATATAAATAACAATAAAGCTCACTATGGTATTTAACAATGTATTTCAGATCATTATGGAAGATATGTGAAATTAGATCGATTGAATCTACAAAATCTATAGAATCTTCTAGAATCTTCTAGAATCTGTATCCTATCTGTATCTATTTAATAGAATCTATTCTAGTGTCCAGTCATGTTTCCTTCGGATCTTCGGGGTCCCGGGGGTCCCAGTCCCAAGCTTTCCGGACTGACAGATCTGACGACGCGCACGATGCTCTCGATGGATCTCTCCAGTGCATCAGGTAAGCTTTCCACCTCTGCAAAGGGACAGCTTTTGAACTACACTGCCTGGCCTGAAATCGAAATATTTTTTTATGGGACTTCTATGAGATGTAAGTGTAAGACATTGCAATATATATATATATATATATGTAAGACAAAAATGGGGGACTGTTACTCATGTCATGCATGACATGAAGATTATGAAGTAATTCATGGCTGTAGAGTGGGATGATATGATGGCATTGGATGATTTGGGGGTACAATGATATATCAAGAACAGCAAATGTATGTATATATATATATACATACACGCATATATACATATAAAAGTATATATGTAAAAGTATATATATATACATACGCATATATATATACATACAGTACTGTATCTATATGCAGCTGTTATGTCTACATAAAACCTCTTAAAGTCAAGTCTGTGCTGGGACCTTGATGGTAAATGGCCATCGATGTGGACAGGTATCATTTTCAATCATTGTGTGCAATGGCACAAGCGAACCGTGATTTTACTAAACATGTTGCTGCACTTGTATTTGATCGTCCGATTGCTAGAGGCAATTCATGGCAATTCCCATCGGGCATTTATCGAAATCAGAAATCACCCAAATGGTACCATTTTCCCGCAGATGCTCAAGTTTCAAAACTCTGCTTCAACCCAACATGGCATGACCTATCTTCCTGAGGAACATTATGGCCATATATGGCCATTGGAAAGTTCGGAGATATCCATTTGAAATCATGAATTCACTAGTAGTTTTTCCCTCCCCAAATTTCCTTCCGATGACCGAGGGGCACGGGTGGCCAGACAGTGAGGTTTGACAAAGACTTGCGCTGCAGGCACTCCACCTAGCAACGTTTTCAGAAAGCTAGCAGGACTATACAGGACTGGAGACCAACAATATGATTCAATCCAACATGTTTACCATCTGGTTATTTAACATAGCCATGGAAAATCCCTTATAAATGGAGGCTTTAATGGGAAAATCATCTATAAATGGGCCATTTTCCATGGCTATGTTAAATAACCAGAGGGTATAGTTTATATGAATGGTCTTACTGTCTTACCTCAAAAAATCCTGTTTGCAAATGTGGCATAAAGAACTTCAATCGCCCCCAATAAACCTGATGGAAAAAAAACCGTTCATATATTTTTTTCATTTATTTTTTTCCCATGCTTGTATGATGATTATTGGAAACATTGGAGATTGGCCTTCCTGTGGAACATTGGCTTTTCTCGTGGCCATTTGGCCATATTCCAGAACCAGGTTCCTGCGGAATGCTACGCACTCAATATGTCTCAAGTTTAGCGCGCTGAATTCTGCAAAATTAACGAAGGAAAAGGAATATTTATCAGAAGAATATCATAGATAATCGTAGAATATCAGAATATCATAGATACACGTAACATCCACACATGATGTATTGATATTTTTGTAATTTTTAGCTCAACAACAAATTTGGCATTATTAGGTCCATGGTCATCCCACCATTAGCAATTCCATGACATTCATGGATGCAATGAACATAATGAACTATACAAATACAATCAAATATCTACAGATGGTTAAGGATTTAATGGTCTATTCCATGGACAAATTCCATCCCTGGACTCCATCCCACCATGGTTTTTTCCCCTGGGATTTTCATGGTTTTTCGATCCCACATCCGCGCCTTCTCCACGAAGTGGAAGACCGGTGAACTCGGGGGCGCTGACTTTGGGCTCCTGGAGGTCACTGGAGATTTCATGGAGATTTCATGGAACCCATGTGATGAAACATGATGAAACATGATACAACCAAATGGTGAATTGCCCCTCTGGGGTAAACAGTTAGCCCGGATCCTAGTTGGCATTGGTAGCAAACTAAAGCTCTTCTAGTAGGGTAACTAGGACCAATGGGCGTACAGTGACGTGTGATCTTAGCTCCCAAGAATGTGTTGGCACTGGCAAGATTGGGGTGTGGGTGTCCCCGGGGAATTTTTTTCAGATTTCCCGGGGATTTTTTTTCAGGATACGGGGTCTATATAGCAAAACACACAAGGCCAGAAGCAGCAACCATGCGGAAAGGGTTCGCGCCCCTACCTTTTTCCAACACGGAAAGGTCGCAAT
>Ga0126342_10003744_pt1 | contig 25445 bp, 21 predicted proteins | sample Cyp1metagenome_FD_92528 | JGI IMG/M metagenome (GOLD analysis project Ga0126342, IMG submission 92528) | Coral microbial communities from Lord Howe Island, Old Settlement Bay, Australia - Cyphastrea 1 metagenome | ecosystem: Host-associated > Invertebrates > Cnidaria > Coral ... | reverse complement strand
CTTCACACGCCACACTCCACACTTCACACTCCACACTCCACACTTCACGCTCCCCACTCCACTCCACACTCCACACTCCAACACTCCAACACTCCACACTTCACACTTCACACTTCACACTCCATACATCACACTTCACACTTCACACTCCACACTTCACACTCCACACTCCACACTTCACACTCCACACTTCACACTCCACACTTCACACTCCACACTCCGCACTTCACACTCTCCACTCTCCACTCTCCACTCCACACTCCACACTCCACACTTCGCACTCTGCACTCCACACAACACACTTCACACTTCGCACTTCACACTCCACACTTCACACTCCACACTCCACACTTCACATGTCACACGTCACACTCTTCACTCTTCACTCTTCACTCTTCGCTTCACACTTCACACTTCACACTCCACACCCCACACTTCACACTTCACATTTCACACTCTCCGCTCCACACTCCACACTCCACACTCCACACTCCGCACTCCACACTCCACACTCTGCACTCTGCACTCTGCACTCTGCACTCCACACAACACACTTCACACTTCACACTCCACACTTCACACTCCACACTTCACACCTCACACACCACACTTCACTTCACACTTCACACTTCACACTCTACACTTCACACACCACACTCCACACTTCACACTTGACACTCTGCACTCCGCACTCCACACTTCACACTCCACAGTTCACACTTCACGCTCCACACTCGCCACTTCACACTTCGCACTCCACACTTCACACCCCACACTTCAGACACCACAGTTCATACTTCACACTTCACACGTCACACTCTCCACTTCACACTTCACAATCCACACACACGCCACCCGCTCCAAATTCCACACTTCACACGCCACACAACACACTTCACACTTCACATGTCACACTCTTCACTTCACATTTCACACTCCACACTTCACACTCTCCACTCCACACTCCACACTTCACACTCCAGACTTCACACGTCACACTTCACACTCCACACTTCCAACTTCACACTTCACAGGTCACACTTCACACTTCAAAGTCCCACGCCTGCCACGCGAAATACACCTTCACACGTCACAGAACATCATCTTTTCTCACTTTCCCCATAGACAGCGGGACGACGCGAGTAGGGAAAAAAACAAAACGACGAGCAAACAGTCCACCACCGTCAGACCCCCAAGAAAGAAAACAAGAACCCTTCGCTACGCATTCGGGAAAAATACATGCAATACACATACTTTGCTTTGTCTGTTTGTGTGCGCTCGCAAGTGTGTGCATCTACGCATACATGTGATGCACCGCAATTACACATGTGCACACACACACATGCATACGATCTCATACATACTACAGAAGATCCCAGCACCAAATGGTAGACATATTCAGGCGTGTCACATGTCTCAGAGTCTAAGATCATGGTAGACATTCCAACAGAAAGGTTCGACAAGTTTTGACAAGGCCTAACTGCCTAACTGGGCCTAACTCTTGTGCTTTGAGCAGGGTCCAACATGGTCCAACATGGTCCAACATGGTCCAACCATCAAAGCTGGCTCCAGCGATCTCCGCCTGAGACCTGTTTGGCCACAGCCGCCAAAGTGATGGCCCCCAGGAGCCCCAAACGCCGTGTGAAAAGGAGGCCAGCTGCCATCTCCAGTGGGCCTCGGAATCTGGGAATGGCAATAGTTAAGGCTCCCTTGAGGAATGTCAGGATACGTCAGGATGGCAGCTCCAGTTGCCAGATTTTCCAGTTGGAAAACCAAGGATCCATGGAACAAAATTGGAATGAGAAGGTTGGATTCGGCTGGATAGGTTGAAGATGTAAGCGTAGTAGTGGATAGTAGTGGAATAGTGGTCACAATGTACTACAGTGGTATCACAATGTGAAAATCAAGCAACATTGATGACTTGCGCATACTTGCGCCCTTCTTCAGGCTTAAAATGCTTAAATGCAAAATTGGATCGGATGGATGATGGAACATGATGGAACGCTGTCTGCGGGGACAAGAAAATCATAGAAAATCTCTGAGTCAACTGTCAACTTGGCCGAACGCCGAACCTGTCGGGATCATCATCAGGGTCGCCACCACGAAGCAAAGCACATATCCGGCAATGCCGGCGTTGCCCAGCTGGCAGTTGAGGGCAGGGTTCCCCGATGTTCCGAGTTACTGATATTCCCAAGCTGCCAAGCTATCCTTGCGGATCCTTGAGTTTGGGGGTGCTTGATGCGTGCTTGACGAGTTTTCATGTATGATGAAGCGAATGGGAAGCTGAAGCAGCGTGGGCCAACACACATTCTACAGCTGGCCTGGCGCAAAGCAAACAAAGGTCCCCCAGGCCTGTTCTGCTCGCTCTGCAGCTGTTGTAAGATGTAGCAGCACCACTTGACGGTCAGTTGAGAGAATGAGGGCGCCTGTCAAAATCCCTGTGCGGAACGTCCCAGCAATTCTCCATTGTGCAGCCACGGCAGGCCGCTTCCCTTGTTAACGTCACGCAACATACACAATGCAGCACACTACATTAATTAATGTATATACTACATGAAGTATGCAGTTGTCATGATGCGAAGGTCATGGAGGAATTCTGGCCAAATCTGTCCTATAGCGCACGGAGCAAGCACTAGCGCCGTCCGACGAAGCATCGGGGCCAAAGTTCCATTTCACGCATTGCAATAGTGTTGTTGCCATTTACCCCTTGACTCGTCTTCCTCTCTCCCTATCCACCATCATGATCACCACAATTTCTGTGAGGTTGCAGCTATTGAATATGTGCATGATGCGCGGTTTTTCTGGATTGATTCTTCAATAGGTCTCGCAAAGCTCTCCCTCTCCCTCTCTCTCTTCTGATTGGCCTGTGCCTCTGAACACGTCAACTGAAAACTTCAGATTTTCAATCAAATGCAAAGAGTGAGCCCAAATGTATGTTTTCGGAAACTCCAGCTTGCAACCCACCGTGATGTAGGATCTTTGTACATTTTTTTGGGCCCAAGATACAAGAGGAAAAACCGCCTTCAAATTTCTAAACTGCTTGGTGCTACCTCCAACTCCAACTCCAATGGCTTGGTGGGTTTCAGTGTCAGCCATCTGTGGCTCTCCTTTTTGCTCAAGGCGTCCTTCAAAAAGATCGCCCGTTACAATCCTTTACACAACCGTTTTTTCGTCCAGCTACACTAATGCCCATTTGGGCATTTCCACTGGCAAAGCGCACAATAATCCTCCTAGAGTCGAGTCAAGCTGCACTGATGGCAGCATGTTCTAAAGGCCCTGCGGGAGCTCTAAGGAATGGAATTTGGATGACTTGGGTGAAGAAAAATCATGAAAAATCATCAAGTTGCAAGTCTTGGCTGCAAGAAACTCGAGGGAACTGAACTTTTTAAGATCCAAAGTGATCAAGGCACCCAAGTACTGCAGGGAAAATGCTCCCGAACTAGTGCTAGAAGCTAAACAGAACCAATGCCACAAGCTAGTGCTGCTTCGAACCAATTCCTTGAGAACTGTCGGCACAGCAGCAAAGCAGCAGGGCCCTCCAGAGTACATCTGTCCCTGAAAACAAGCAAAACATCAAACATATCAAACATATTACGGCACGCATGTTCACATCTGAATTTCTTTGCTTCCAAAACTAAACCATGGCTACAAGGTAGATAATGGACAAATACTGAAAGATTCTCGCACTCAATGTTCATTACTGCCGACCAAAACACAAATAACATCAAATACCATGCAATTTAATGGGGGGTGCAAGAATTCTGGCGTGCTTTTTGATTTGTGCCCCTCTCTGGGTGGTCCTGCATGAATTCGCCCCACACGAAGTGACTCATTGTCAGCTCACATCAGCGTTGCCGCTTCGTTCCTCCTTCACATCTTGGGGGAGGCAGGATACTCGTGGGGGACCATATGACCATATGTAGTCTCTCGCTCTCTGAGACTCTGGGCGATTATCTGACCTCACAAAGGCGCCCTGTGAGTCCCATGTGAACTAGAGACCAAGGTGACCAAGGCACTTCAGCCCAGTTCTACTCTCTCTCATTCTCTCTCTCTCTCTGTGATATAGTGTGAACTTAACGATTGCTCCTAAACCCCTTTGACAACACCGTCGTGAGCTCCAAAAGTATGTTGGCTCATGACGATACATCCCGCGTTCATCATGCGTGCGCGCACTGGGTACAAACACTAGAATTAGCATCGTTTGGGACACAAACATTGTCTGATACTCAAAGGCGTCTGGCGTCTATGCGGTGCTGCAACGACAGGCTTTAGTTAGTTGCAGGAAAAATTGCACACACATACACTCAGAGATCTCCGACTCAGAGAGGCACACGCGTAGCATTTCTCCATAGAGCCAGGTGAATGTTCTACTGCACCCCGTTCTTGCTCAGAGCTTTGCTGAGATTTGTTCTGCGAGTGGATTGATCTACGCCAAGAACTGAAACTGAACTACCTGGATCCTGATGATCCGATTTGTTCTGGTCATGGTAGTTTTCTGCCAGACCTTCTTGGCTAAATAAATCGCAGTTAAAACTGGATAAATGTGTTAAATCTGCCTTTTGGCGACCTGCTCAAGCTACTAGACATCTTTCGGCGGGATTATCTCAATTCACCAGCAAAATAGGGTGTCAAAAAGTCCTTGGCTCGTGGCAAACTGTTTGGCAAAAGGAGAGTAAGATCCAAACGCTGACACCAGAATGCTGCTGACAAACCACACAGTTGCATTCAAGCATCATAAGGATGTAACCAGCGGTTCACTACCCACCTCAGGTGTTCAACGCAATGGGTCAACTTACTCGAAGAGACTTTCTGCCAGGTGAAGTAATTGTATGGACAAATCATCACTTGGATGTTTGCATGTGAGAGATGATTGTGGGTTTGCATCATCTGCGTCCTATTGGCTAGATCTGCAATGCTGCCCTTGGCCCCGACAGCGAGCTGTATCACCATAAAAATGAAAAACGGTACCTGAACGTACCTATAACTATATAATGATGTTAATGCGACAGAAAGATACAGAAAGTTCATTACCTGGCCACTTCTCCCCTTCTCGCACTGGAAGCGCTTCATGGGATGCACCGGGATCCGAGACTTTGCCTCAGAAAATTCGAAGCTGGTGGAGCTGGGGCATTTCTAATGTGGTTTCCTGTAGAATATGTTACAAGAAGGGTTGCTCTTGTTCCTTGTTCCTTGACGTTTCTTGTTCCTTAACATATGATCTTCGTAACATATCACACCGTAGAAATCCGTAGAACTAGACTCGGCTTTGGGTTTAAATTGCTTCCAATGCAAAGCTTGCCCGCTCGCCCACATGCCCAAGCATGCTCGCAGAAGCGCCCCTTGCGCAGCATGCCAACAGAACCTGCGAGCCTGAGTAGCTTGACCTTGCTGTTCCCGACAGTAGCCAACGCTCCCTAGACTCCCTAGTATTACTCTGATGATATGACTTTATGAATGTAATGTACTTTGTTTCACAAGAGCGAGTTGCGAAATTGGCCTTCCTGCAGGGCGGTATAGTTCACATTCCACCACAGGATGGCCAAACCCTTCCTTGGACCAGTGGTGACTAAAGTAGCTGCAGGATGCTGCAGGTGCTGCAAGTATCAAGTACCTTGCTATACCTTGCTATTTCACTGCAGGAAGACGTCTTGGATGGAGCTGAATGGCACAGCCAACGATTCAGGCTTTGCATAGGTCTACAATCGTCTACATATTTCACACGGTGGTCTCTGTCTCGTCAAATTTGTAGAAACTACGAAGCAAATGGATCCAGATGATCCAGGTGTGCATTTCCGAGGCTCTCTGGTTTGATCTTCAGGTTCCAAGCAGGGAAGTGCGTTTCTCCTCCTGCAAGGCACTCCCGAATCATGTCAAGTACATCAACTACACAAATCATTTCAAAACCCTGTGCAATAGCTACATGTATAGCTACTATAGTATGAGTATGTATGAGTACTGATTGCATCATTTGCATCCAGTCTCATGGTGACAACCCAGTGCCTTTGACGCTTGAAATGCGGAATCTCTGTCCCAAAGCACATTCAAGACCACAAAAAGCCTGCAGCTTGCAGCCAAGATCAGCTGAGTCATCCTCATTTGGAGTCCTTTTAAAATTGTAGGATCCAGGTCGCAGCTCGGCAGCTCCTTCCACATCGTCATTTAGGTACATGAAGAAAGTGCCAATGCGGCCACCTAATCTGACAAGCCGGAGGCCACAAACATGTCTCTGCCAGCAAAGTCCAGTCTCTTGACTGCTCAAGATTCCAGCGTTACACCGAATCCGAATCGTCCAAATCTCAGGAGTTGATCTCATGACGGCTGAAAAATCTGAAAATGTCCATACAGTCCACATATGCGAGAGTATGAAAATATAAAAGCATATAAAAGCTACAGCCAGTTCAGAATTCCTTTCCGATTCCTCCGGGAAATTTTGAATCAGTATCATTAGTACTCTCATGCACTATCAGTACCAACTCCTTTCCCTCTGATGCATGTGGCAACCCACAGTTGTTAGGGACGAGCTTCCACAAACTTGCTCTTCTTGTTGATCCAGGTAGTCCTCCCCAGATCTCTCTCAATTTCATGGATCTTGGATTCACACTCTGGAGTCTTCCGTCTTCGCGCATGCAATCTCAAGAAGCTCCCAACCCTAGCATGCAACGTCATGTACCCATTGGCACACGGGTACATATCCAGCCTGATGTTCTGCAAAAAACTGGCCCGGCTGGTAGCGCACTACCTGCCAATAGAGCAATGGTGAAAGTCTCTACTTAAGTCACTCAAGCCGTGCCGGTCATGCGACAACGAGGTGAGCATGCCTGTGCATGATCCCAAAAAAGAGTAGACTCAACAGCTCAATCTGGTGGTTATCAGAATGGGTTGGACACGGTTGGTCAAATGTCACGTGACAACTGGGCCACTGACCAATACTACGGAACACTGTTTCGCAGAAATGCTGGCATCTGCTTGACTTCGCCCCAACCTGGAAGGGCTCCATGTTCTCATGTTGCAGCCTAACAGGAAAGGGCCAGATCGTGTTCGCCAGATTCAGGCGGACCATATTTATCATGTTTAACCTGCCTCCTGTGGTGACTGCACACATGTTCAATGCGCACAAAGCTACACACACTGCGCTATCTAGCCCAACATTGGGATCGGGCACATAGTTGCATACATATTACATGTTAGACAAGTTTGAACCAATACTTTGTAACATTGATCAACACTGGTCCAGTACTTACAAAGAGCATATTATCATCATATATCATCTTTAGTGAACTAGGAGCCCTCCGCCCTCAGCTGCTGAACTTGTGACGACGCGGGGCGTTTTCATGCTGCATTTCGTGACAGGCAGTGGAAAGTAATTGTTGCGTGGCAAAACTGTTTTGGGAATCTGAGAACTGGATCCGTGGACAGTATGCATGCCATCCATTTGTTTGCGTGCGTGATAGTTCTACTGCTCTGATAGTGTTGAAGCAAGACTGCAAGACACTGACCACCATGATGACTGAGAACATCTACCAACAAGCTGCAGCTGTACTTAGAATCGAAGATTTCTTGCGTTGGTTTGGGTCTCTTCCATGCATGGACTCAAAAATCTCAAAACTTATCGAAAATCACAGTCAAGAAGCCTCGTGATCTGAGTGATGCGAGAGGTAATATTGCGGAGAGTTTCATCATTCCCGTCCTGACCATCTGAAAGGCATCGAAAACACTGAAGCATACTGAAGCCAAGGCGTTCCTGAGACGACGTCCGACCACATAGTGTGTGATGCAAAATCTGCTGACATCTGCTGACCCCATCTCCTCGCCCAAATTCAGCCACGCTGTTTCGGAGGTGCGAGAGCCCCCTCCCTCCTGGTGACAAACAGCAGACAGCAACTCCACACTGTGTGATGCTTGGGAGTGTTGGCAAAAACATCACTCACTACTCTGAATGCTTCATGTAATTTAATGTACTATCATATGCATTCATATGGTAACACCTGTTTGATGCTTCTTATGAATGTCAACGTTGAAAAAATATGGAACTGGAACATAATCCCCTGGCCTGTGACAATGGGTAGCAGCACATGGTAGCACCATTTTGGAAGCAGAATATATATATATGTATATGTATATATATATATGTATGATTTTGATACATGTTTGGGGAACCCCATAATCAAACAACCGGGGTTACTTGCAGTACTACTTGCAATTTGCGAGCTGTGTCTGAGAGCATTCTTGCAGTATATAGGTCGTGAAGCAAGATAACTGGCATAATGTAGAATCTTGCGAGGCTCCTGGGGCGACACTCGCCCCGCATGATACCATTTCAATGCAGCAATGCATATGCATTTTTTCTGTATTGTAATTGTATTTCAGAAAAAACTGAGCGCCACCTGCCCCAGAATTTGAGTTGAAGACACCAGGCCAAGGACTTTAGACAGACATCTTTAAACTCAAGGCCCTGCATTGTGGATCATCAATGATCATCATGGAACAAAAGTCGGACCAGTGCAGCTGAGATACATAGGTCATCCCCACCGTTGACTTGACAAACCTGGGCCTTGCTAAGCTCTTGATGTGCTCAATCTCCAACTCCTTTTGGACCGGGTTGCAGTGGTCTCTTAAGCAACTTCTTGAAAGCTTTACGGATTGCCGTTTATGATGCCTTATGATATAGTGTAATGAAGGCCTCTGAACAAATGCGGCACTTGACATTGCACATAAAATCACATGACTACACATGGCCACCGCCCGGAACATCATTTCATCACTCTCAATTGTTGAAATAGGTGACCACAGCAGCAGTCCAGCGATACTGAAAGATGTGGTGACTCTTGATGGGCTTGTTTCTGCTGTCCCCAACCATGCTTCTTTCTGGAGATTGGTACGACAAGTCCAACAAGGAGAATTGGGCGATGCCTAAAGCTTTTGCTTTGGCGTTCAGTTTGACTAGTCCAAACATATCTATACCAAGTATACTTCTTTCAATTTTGCAGTCAGGTAAGCTTGAATCTGTCGTTTCACATCAGCAACTTGGCTTGGGTGACCTGGGTGACCTGGGTGACCTGGATGGCAGGCACATCAAATGTGTACAAGATATGGGATGATCTCCCATCTCGGATGTGCAGCCCATCAGTACCTACATGTACCTACGTTGTTGCATGTTGTTGCAATGAAGTTCTCTCTTTGGGTGCTGCCGAGCAGCTGACAAAAATTTCTCAATTCGGACGACGGGTGGATCCTCATGAACCTCAAGCTGGAAAGACTCAGGTGACTCGACGTGGTATGACGTGGTACTGCAATGTACTGCAGGCATTCACCGAATCGAACGGCTGAGATAGGCTGAGTGACGATCTGCATCTTCAACGCTTGCAGTTCAGCTACAGGCATTGGCCCAGGCCAAGCTGTGGAATTCCCACGTGCCTTCAAAACGAAGCGTGCCGGAGGCGAAGGGCTGGATTTTGTGCTCTGTTTCGTGATTACAAGTCGATGGTAGCTTAAAGTATGTCCCACCATGTCCCACAAATCACAATCGACAATGCACCTCAAAACAAATCAGAATTAAATTCTGAAACCCCCAGCCTTGAGGGGAATTTCAATGGTTCGAGTACTCTCAGATTGAACACATGGTTCCAACCTTGGTGGTGCAAGGCCGTCATCATATTTTTTTTCCCGATGTGGAACCCATCCAAATGATCATGACAACAGCATGCGTAGGTGCATGTATATGGTGCATCATATGTGACACAGGTCTGTATGATTGGTATGGTGCAACTACTAGGAGGTCAAAAACTAAATCGAGACCCCAGCCCAGCCCTGGGGCAATCGCTTGGTTTTTCATTTTTCCAAGGGACGTTGTTTTGAAGTGCCATTCATATTCTGTTTCTGGCCTTGGACCGGGCCATCCAGCAAACACCTGTTGGCTGTTCCCAAAATTGAGAATAGAACATGAGAATACTGAAGACCCTAGTCATTCCCATTCTGTTGAGCAATCTGGTTGGCAAAGCGGACTCAGCGATGCATTGCAAATTAGCAATCAAGTACGGCAAGCAGTACGGCATAAGATGCACAAACACAGATAGATAGATAGATAGATAGATCGATAGATAGATAGATAGATAGACAGACAGACAGACAGATAGATAGATAGATAGATAGGATAGATTAGATTAGATTAGATGAGATGAGATGAGATGAGATGAGATTAGATTAGATGAGATTCGATTAGATTAAATTAGATTAGATTAGGTTAGATTAGATTAGATAGATAAGAAAAGATAAGACAAGATAAGGTAAGATAAAATAAGATAAGATTAGATTAGATTAGAAAGATAGATAGATAGATGGATAGGATAGGGTAGGATAGGATAGGATAGGGTAGGATAGGATAGGAAAGGATAGGATAGGAAGATAGGATTGGATAGGATAGGATAGGATAGGAAAGGATAGGAAAGGATAAGGATAGGAAAGATAGATAGATAGATAGATAGATAGATAGATAGAGAGGCAGACAAATAGACAAATAGATAGATAGATAGTTAGATAGATAGATAGATGGATAGAAAGATCGATAGATAGATAGATAGACAGACAGACAGACAGATAGACAAACAGATAGATAGATAGATAAATTAGATAGATAGATAGGTAGACAGACAGCCAGACAGACAGACAGATAAATAGACAGATAGATAGATAGATAGATAGATCGATTATATAGATAGATAGACAGACAGACAGACAGACAGACAGATAGATAGATAGATAGATAGGATAGATTAGATTAGATTAGGTTAGATTAGATTAGATGAGATGAGATTAGATTAGATTAGATAGATAGATAGAAAAGAGTAGATGGATAGATTATATTAGAAAGATAGAAAGGATAGATAGATAGATGGATAGATAGATTAGATTAGATGAGGTTAGATTAGATTAGATTAAATTAGATTAGATTAGATTAGATAGATAGATAGACAGACAGATAGATAGATAGATAGATTAGATAGATTAGATAGATTAGATAGATTAGATAGATTAGATAGATTAGATAGATTAGATAGGTTAGATAGATTAGATAGATTAGATAGATTAGATAGATTAGATAGATGAGATGGATTAGATAGGTTAGATAGGTTAGATAGGTTAGATAGGTTAGATAGACTAGATAGACTAGATAAATTAGATAGATTAGATTGATAATTAGATAAATAAAGAAATGTACATATAGAAATAGATACATAGATACATAGAAAAAAGATGTGTGTATATATGTATACGCACACGCATGCACAGACACACACACACACACACGCACACAAACACCCACCCACCCACACGCACGTGCACAGAGAGAGAGAGAGAGAGAGAGAGACAGAGACAGAGAGACAGAGAGAGATATATATACATAAATATGTATGTATGTATGTCTGTCTGTCTGTCTGTCTGTCTGTCTGTCACGTATGTATCTATGTACGTATGCACGTACGTACGTACGTACGGACGGACAGATGTATGGATGTATGGATGCATGGATGTATGGACGTATGGGTGTATGGATGCATGGATTTACGGATGGTGATGATGATAATCGGATAATGATGATGATAAAGAGGATGGTGATAAAAAGGGTGATGGTGATGATGATGATGATAATGATGATCAAGAGGATGACGATGATGAGGGGGAGGAAGATAATGATGACCATTTGGCAATTTTGGAGTTGATGGTTGGTATACAGAACATGACGTTCTGAAGATGGAATACTGAAGAGGACGGCCCTATACCTGCAGGAAACCAATGGCCCGGTTGAACCCGGGCCTGCCAAGGGGGGTGTCTAACTGGAAAGTTTCAGGGTTTCCAACGGCCCTGGTGCCTGCCTATTCCTTGCTAAAGCAAGAGCAACTTCAGCTAGCACAAGCTAGCTTTCGTAATATGTCTTATATATATATATATATGCATACGTACATACATACATACATACAGACATACATACAAGCGTATGCCTCTACACACATATGTAGAGACACACACGCACACATGTATACATACATACATATATATACATACAACCACACACACATATATATATATATATACACATACACGTCTCCGTATAATCGTTTAACAGTAGATAACAATAGTATATATTATGTTAAACCTTGCCTGGCTCATTTGATCTGTCTCCTGGGCATTCTCGGCGCTATCCTATCAGCACTGCCATTTCACGAAGAGAATCCAAGCTGCGCAAAATCAGCCGCTACTTCTGCCGTCACGGCTCGGCAGCCGCTCAGACGGCGGCAAAGCTTCACAGCGGCTTTCATAGACAGCCTCCTGGTTGAAGCAAAATAATCAAAGCACAATGGGACCAATGTATCAGTTTGAACCAATGCTTGGAATTGATGAGACGATGATTCAGATACCACTTGGAGCTGGAGGCTTCCAAGATTCCAAGTCGGTTCCAATGAAGACGAAGCAGAAGGCAAACCAATGAAAGTCGGTTCCAAGTATCCCCTGGGAAATTGAAGACGAAGCAGAAGGCAAACCAATGAAAGCATTCACGCAATCAGACAAGATGTTCCGTTTTGCAAAAGACGATCTCTCACAGGTCCTTTCCGGGCCCAAATTTGCTGGGACCAAATCATTTCCAGGTGGTGGAGCACACCTCCTCCGAGATTGTATTCAGAGCAAAAGGGGAAAGGAACGTACAATAGTTGGACAGTTGGAATGATTCAGAAAACATAGAAACAATCTGAATCAAGGTGAAACGTACTGCGCTCTCCAAAGGCCCCACCCTCAACGCAAATGACCTCTTTTGCAACAGGACTAATTAAGCTACTCAGTGTTGTAGAGGCTGCAACTTTCAGAGTCCAATCATTGGTTTGTCTACGGTTCCCTTAGGCAAATGGATCTCCTCATCTTCAACGTCGTTGTCTTCCATTTTCGGGCGCAGCCCTCCTGCTGGAAGAGGGGTTCAAGGTTTGGAGAACATGCACGCAAAGCAAAAAACTTAAACCGACAATGTAAAAGCATGCTTGACAAGAAAAATGCACCCAAGGAGCTGGTAAGACCCGTTTGTGGATGTTTGTGGAATCAGACTAGCAGGAGTCTAATGCGAGGCGGGATTTCGCCAGGTGCCTAAAGACGACAACTTGAAGGTTTTGTGGCGCTACAATCTTTACATTTTTCTATATGCATGTCTTGCATTTACAATTTCAATCAATTTTGCTTAACTTATTCTATTCTTATTGTTTCTTTAGGGTTTTATTTGTGTTCTCTCTCTCTCTAAGAGTTCGAATTAAGTAGATGGTTGGTTTGATGTTCAGCCACTGTCCCTCTGAACAAGAGCGTGTAGATGGTTGACTTGATGCTTAGCCACTGTCGTTCAGGTGGATGTCCTCTCCAATTTTGCATTGCCCATCATCAGACGGTATTGTGTCTGCGATGGCTCTCAAAAGCAACGCTTGCAACAGGAGGCGCATCAGGCAAAAAAGGTGAAACAGTCAGTCAGAGGTCTAATCTAATCAACTGGCTAACCTGCTACGTTCATTCATTTTTCCCATTTGCACTACAGTGACGGCACTATCGCCTCTTGCGCAATAAATAGAGCCTATGTTGCTGTGCCCTTTGCCCGTATGACTTGCACAAGGGAAGTCGAAAGGATACGAATCAATGCTTGTAATCGTCAAGTCAAATCTCGGGAGCCAGATCATCCAGATCATTAATTTGCATCAATTTGCAGTTTTGGGGTTGTGGGTTGCGAATTGTGAGTTGTTCGAACTACTCGATGTGCGTTTGTTCGTGACGGTCTTTTGTGGTCGACGGTCTAACTATTGTCTAAATGCCATTCCCACATGGAATTGCAAGAGTGCGCCTGGCAAACAGAGACTAGCTTAGATTGAGCCACATACAGCCCAAACATATCCAAAAATAATCAGGAACCGCAAGCCTGCAGTTTAGCACATTGCAAGTCACCTGGCAGCCTGGTTCGACCACTGACTCTTGCTTCCCACTGAATTTGGGCAAACCTACTCGACAAAAGGTGTTACATACACTGCCTTTCAGTAGCGAAACCTGTGAACCGTTCCAACTGCTCCCTGATGAGGACTGCCAGCAGTCTTCTGAAATCTTCTGAACACCTGTCTTCACAAGACAAAGCATACAACAAAGCCGCAAGCGACCCAGGAATGCGATTTTTGGTCAATCTTGCCAGCATGGAGGACCAGATTTTGATCCCTGCCATCCCGAAACTTTGGAATAGTTTGACACAGATGTTCCTTTGACATCCTTGACATCTTGCGCTAAAGCCTTGCCACGCCATGATTGTCGCAGTTCATGGCGACTGACATGCATCTCCTGACATCTCTATACAGTGGATGCAAGTCACACTGCTTTGCCTAGAAGCCTCTGTCAGGTGAAGATGTCGAAGAAGATCCAACGCTGCGGCGATCATCGGCGTCTCGTCCGTTTTCACAATCCTCCTCGTCCTAGGCCGTGCTTGGCCGCCATAGATATGCGTGGCAGGTCATTGGGGCTCATCGCAAAGGTTAGAGGAAATTGAGTTGCAACTGGATTGCATCTGCGAGTGAATGCGTGTGCGTGTAGGTATTGCAGTGGGTGTGCGTGTGCGTGTGCGTGTGCGCGCGCGCGTGCCTGCGTGCGTGCGTGGGTGTGTGTGTGTGTACCATCGGTATAGATGTAAAACTTCATTATGCTGCAGGGGCGTGTGGCACTCATGTCCTACCACACGCAATGAAGCTGTGGACATGAGTGGGAAGGGAAACGTGGCCGGTTTCCTGTACCTGCTGCTATTATAGTGCCGCCCCTGGGTGCATATAAGTCGCAGCTGGGGGGGACATATATTTTATCGCTGTTGATTGATATGGTCAACGTCTACTGTGATTATACGTCTTTATATTTATATATTTATATTCATCTTGTCATTTATTGTTGGTGTTTTTGCACGTCTGATGCATTCCACATCAGAATTCGCAACGACAGTTCTGAGCAAGTGTGTGATTCATGCTGGATTCGTCATGGTGTGTTGAAACAACGTGCCGCTGTTCTGGGCTTCACTTTTTTGTTTTTTGACATTCAGGTATCAGGACATGTCTTTCAGGTGTGGTCTCTTTCTTTTTGATTACTCTGGTGAGGTTCAATTGTGCACGTAATTCATTTCTGACCACTGTCTGCCGTTTATGGGGTTGACTTGATGTTGTGGCCATTGAGCCCGACCAGGGGAATGTGCACGATAATGTGGCCGCATCTTTTCATTAACTAGTCCCCCATGGGTCTCCTATCTCATGTGTCTTCCTCTCTACAGGTAGGTTGGGTCCTGCGCGTGCTTAGGTAGGCTTAGGTTTCGCTGTGGTAGGTTGGTTCAGGCGCTTCCGTCTTCCCCCTCCTCCGCTGGTCTTGTTCCGTTTCCGTCGGCCTCCGTTTTTGCTTCTCTTGCCCTTTCAGGGTTTGCCAGCTCTGGGCCAGGTGTGTTTGTGTTGGTGTTTGCTCTTTCCCTCTTCTTTTGTGTTCCCCTCTTCGCGTCCTGGTTAGTTCATTTGCATCTCATTTTCATTCTCATCTCACTTTCATTGACATTTCATCTGCCCCGCTGTTGCGGGGCGTGTTTGAGTGTGTACCATCTGTATAGATGTAAAACTTCATTATGCAGCAGGGGCGTGTGGCACTCATGTCCTACCACACGCAATGAAGCTGTGGACATGAGTGGGAAGGGAAACGTGGCCGGTTTCCTGTACCTGCTGCTATAGTCCCGCCCCTGGGCGCATATATAAGTCGCAGCTGGGGGGGGCATATATTTTATCGCTGTTGATTTATATGGTCAACGTCTACTGTGATTATACGTCTTTACATTTATATATTTATATTCATATTGTCATTTATTGTTGGTGTTTTTGCACGTCTGATGCACTGAAATGGATTGTGGGCGCAGGAACCACGTACCTGTTCTGAAGTGAAGAATCTCCATTTTTCATTTTTTTTGAAGAACTAGATTATTTTCTCTTATCTCATGGCAAGGTGGCCAAGCCAAAAACCACCCATGTCGATCACGACAACAAGCCTTCCAGGGAATTTTCGCATTATACTCAAAAGAGTTCTAAAACCACCAACGACATGCGGTCTTTCAAGTGTTCGGCTGTGGTTCCGTCATGGTCCGGGCGTGATCCTGGTTTTACCAGGCTAGTGGCGTCCTCCAGTTGATTGAACTGCTCGCATATTCTGATGCTCTTTCCGTGAATGACGTCTGTCCCTGTCAGGCTCCAGCTACAGGGGAAGAACATCACCTTCTGTGTTCAGAAGCAAACCTTCTTTGAAACATCGTTAGCCGAGTTTGGATTAGGTGCAAGATTTAATCCTTTGTGAAGTGACTTGTGACTTGAATCTTCCGATGTTGCATTTGAAATTTTGGGCATTTCTCACCCATGAAATGTCCAGGTGGATTGATTGCCTTTGGAGGCCTCTGACTGAAACACCTGCAATAGTGAGAAGATAATGAGCTTGCAGCTACTGTATGGGTAACGTTTTTCCACCATCATCTAGGTTTCCGTGTCCAGTCCTTCCATATAAAACATTGCTCTCCGTGTGCAGTGATGCGGTGCAACAGAGGTTTCAGTCTACATCATCCGGTACAACATCTCTCGGTTGCCGGGCCACACCCACCCAGTTCACAAGAATCTTCGGCCAACAGTACTGATTCCCATGAAGGTCAACAAGAACTTACCGCTGATGAAGGTCAACAAGAACTTGCCGCCGATCAAGTGTTGGAATACGAAGACTTCCCGCACCTCTATTGTTGCGCCAGGCCTATTTGGACCTTGTCAAACGCATACATTACTTTTGACCATGTTCAAGCTCGATGCAATTCCGAGTCTTGCAACACGGTCTCAGCAAAGGTGTTCGTATGATTTTCTGAATTCTGCAGCCATGCTGGCGGCTGGCAGCACCAAAAATCAAATGTACAAAACTAAGCTGGCACAGTTTTTTTTCATCCGCCTCGTGTAAATACTCAGCCTCGCATACAACACATCTGTGTCGTTGCCAAAATTTGGCTTGACCATGTCCGGGCTGAGTTTAAACCTCTTGGGGCTTCCTCCTTCCTGGGGTTTGTTTCTTTCCGGTGTTGTGTTTCGTTTGAAAGGAGAAGCGCCCATCATTTCTCCGCGGTACTCAGCCGTTGCGCGTGAGTTAACCCATGTTCCCAAGGGCTAACTCCTTTCCGGTGCATTTGCCGATTTTCCAGTGTTCCAGCAGGCATCGCACAACTTTCCGTGTACAGTCATGTGGGGCAACATATGGCAACATGTAGGTTTCCGTGTGCAGCTATGCGGTACAACATCTCCTTCCTTGCAGGCAACGATGAGAACACCCACGGTAAAGCAATAACATCATCCAGCCTGCAGGAATCTTCGGCCGCCTACGCTGATCCCCATCTTAAGCTCAACAAGACCAAGCCACAGGTATCCACAGGTAATAAACACATTGTTGAACTACAAAGGCTTCCCATACCGATATCGCTGAACCAGGTGCACCCGTCCAGCATTTCCATTCATGTCCACCAAGCTTGATGCAATTCCGAGTCTCAAACAAGATCTTGGCATGGGTGTCTGGCGACACAGCTTGCAAGAACAGTTGTACATACCAACATCACAATTCTATTTGTAGGATCTTGCAGCCATAGCTGGCACGAACAAAGCAAGGCTGTACAAACGAAGCCGGCACAGTTTTTTTCCATCCACCTCGTGTAAATACCCCGCGCGTACAACAGATCCGTGTCGTTGCCAAAATTTGGCTTGATCATGTCCGGGCTGAGTTTAAACCTTTTGGGGCTTCCTCCTTCCTGGGTTTTGTTTCTTTCCGGTGTTGTGTTTCGTTTTGAAAGGAGAAGCGCCCATCATTTCTCCGCGATACTCAGCCGTTGCGCGTGAGTTAACCCATGTTTCCAAGGGCTAACTCCTTTCCGGTGCATTTGCCGATTTTCCAGTGTTCCAGCAGGCATTGCACAACTTTCCGTGTACAGTCATGTGGGGCAACATATTACAACATGTAGGTTTCCGTGTGCAGCTATGCGGTACAACATCTCCTTCCTTGCAGGCAACGATGAGAGCACCCACGGTAAAGCAATAACATCATCCAGCCTGCAGGAATCTTCGGCCGCCTACGCTGATCCCCATCGAGCTCAACAAGAACAAGCCACACGTAACAGACACATTGTTGGACTACGAAGGCTTCCCATACCGATGTCGCTGAACCAGGTGCACCCGTCCAGCATTTCCATTCATTTCCACCAAGCTCGATGCAATTCCGAGTCCCAAACGAGATCTTGGCATGGGCGTCAGAGACGACACAGCTTGCAGGAACAGTTGTGCATACCAACATTTGTAGGGTCTTGCAGCCATAGCTGGCACGACCAAAGCATGGCTGTCCAAACCAAGCCGGCACAGTTTTTTTCCATCCACCTCGTGTAATTGCATACTCCGAGTTAAAACCTCTTGGTGCTTCCTCCTTCCTGGGGTTTGTTTCTTTCCGGTGTTGTGTTTCGTTTTGAAAGGAGAAGCGCCCATCATTTCTCCGCGATAATCAGCCGTTGCGTGTGAGTTAACAGTTAACCCATGTTTCATAACTCTTTTCCGGTGCGCTTGCCGATTTGACAGTGTTCCAGCAGGCATCGCACAACTTTCCGTGTACAGTCATGTGGAGCAACGTGCAGGTTTCTGTGTACAGCGAACCGGTTTAAGACAGTTTCCGTGTACAGCCATACGATTACATTTTTTCCGGCCCTGGTTGCAATTGTTGGCGATTCCTCGTTCCGTTTTTTTACTTTTTTTTTGTCGTTGTTTCCGGTGTATGTTTTCTGCTGTGTGGGAATGGCGAGCGGCTAAGCCAAGAACCGCCACAAGGTCACTGCAAGGTATGACGTTCAAGGAATCTCCCCGTGTCAGGTTGAGCGGTCTTGAACAAAGCCCGGCTCACTGCTTTGCAAGCTTTTTTCATAAATCCGTTTGTACAGAAAGGTCTGCTGGCCAGACATTTCCGATCCAGCTGAACTTGACATCAAAAGATGTCAAGGCATCATTCATCTTTGTCTGGCGATAAACGCCCTTTGTGTGTGTAACATCTTAATAGATGTAAAACTTCTGCTATATTCCTTTTTGCATATATTGCGGGGGTCACCGGGGTCCCGAGAGGGTCGGTGACCAACGAAGACACCTTCCCGGGACCCGTGCAAACGTACCCGCAGCACTTTGGTCGTGCACCTGGGCGCATTTAAGTCGCAGCTTGTGGCCACCATAGTTTTATATATATATATATATGATTATATATGTATTAATTGTAATCTATTTAAATCAGGTTGGTTTAGGTTTTATGGGATTCAGTTCCCATCGTATCACTTCAATGATACAATTCTTTCTAGTGTGTGTGTGTGTGTCAGCCCCTTTTCCAAAGGGTGCCTGTGTTCCTTGCTGCGGATTTCAATTTTCCAAGTTTCACAACAGGGGGACTGCCTGACTTGTAACAGTGGCAGTCCCACGAACACGAAGAGGCTGTTACAAGTCACTGAAATGGATTCTGGACGCAGAATCCACGTACCTGTTCTGAAGTGAAGAACCTCCATTTTTCAATAACTAGATTGTTTTCTCTTACCACGGCACGGTTGCCAAGCCAAAAACCACCCATGTCGATCACGGCAACAGGCATTCCAGGGAATTTTCTCATTATACTCATAAGAGTTAAAATAACCACCGGCTACGGCTACATGCGGTCTTTCAAGTGTGTGAGTGTGTGTGTGCGTGAAACATCTGAAGAGATGTAAAACTTTTAACTTTTTTCTTGGCAGGGGGGCAGTGAATCTCATTCCATCCGCTGCCCCACGAAGAAAGTGGTTTGAGATTGTGATATCGGGACTGATCATCCGGACGTACCTGCAAAGCAGGTCCTTCTTTGGAAATGACCCACCTTGCCGTTTTTCAACCAGTTGGATGTCACCACTTTTCCGGTACGGTTTTCGCAACCTGATCAATTTCAATCTTCAATTTTGACGGGAAACCACCCTGGCTATGGCGATGGTAGCTTCTTGATAGCTTTTTTCGGGTCTCTTCACCCACCCATGCCTGTTAGGTGTAATTGGAGTGTTTTTGCACGTAAGATGCGTTCCACAACAAAATTCGCAATGACAGTTCTGAGCAAGTGTGTTACTCACGCCGGTTCGACAAGATGCCGTGAGCCCCTCGGGGAACACCTGTCTAGGTAGAACGGCTGATCCTTCGACGCAATCTCTGAAATTGCGCTTTTTAAGTTTTAACCTAGTAATTCGTCTAAGTAAAGTGGAACAGATGGCCTTTTTCCCTTTCCTCACCCATCGGCCGGGTTTGTCTTACAACAGCTTGCCGCTGCACTGGGCCTCGCCTTCTTTGTCTTGATTCTCAGGAGTGAGTAGCCGTCAGCCGTGACAAGCCTCTTTTTTCAGCAATGCTCGAGAGACAGACTCATTGGCATTGGTCACATTTCATGAGACCTACAGGCAAAAGACATGCTTTCAAGTGTGGTGTCACTTTCTTTTGGTCGTTGGTGAAGTTTAGTTGTGCATTAATTCGAGGGTTGACCACGTAAGCCGTCCAGAGTCCAGAGGGTTGTGACTTGAACTTCGAGGGCCTTCAGCCTTATCACGAATCTTGCATGTTCACCAACTAGTCCCCAATTAGCCCCTATCTCATGCGTGCCCCTCTCTTTAAGTAGGTTGGGTTTTGCGTGTGCTTAGGCTTAGGTAGGCTTAGGTTTCGCTGTGGTAGGTTGGTTTAGGCGCTTCCGTCCTCCCCCTCCTCCGCTGGTCTTGTTCCGTTTCCGTCGGCCTCCGTTTTTGCTTCTCTTGCCCTTTCAGGGTTTGCCAGCTCTGGGCCAGGTGTGTTTGTGTTGGTGTTTGCTACTTCCCTCTTCTTTTGCGTTCTCCTCCTCGTGTCCTGGTTAAGCAACTTTTATATCATTTTCATTTTCACCTCATCTTCATTTCCTTTCATCCTCATTTTCATCTCATTTGTCAGGACTCAGGACCTTAATTTCCCCACCCTCCTGGGTGAAGGTGTGTGTGTGTGTGTGAACCATCTGAAGAGATGTAAAGCTTATTTTTTTTTATTGGCAGGGAGCAGTGAATCTTATTCCATCCACTGCCCCACGAAGACGGTGGTTTGAGATTATTGTGATATCGGGACTGATCATCCCGACGTACCTGCAAAGCATGTCCTTCTTTGGAAATGGGAGGTGGCTAATCCAAGACCCACCTTGCCGTTTAACCAGTTGGATGTCACCACTTTTCCTGCACGGTTTTCGCAATCTGGTCAATGTCAATCTTCAACTTTGATGTTGGAAACTACACTGGCGATGGCGAGTGTTTTTGCACGTAAAATGCATTCCACAACAAAATTAACAATGACAGTTCTGAGCAAGTGCGTGTGTGTGCGTGTGCGTGTGTATGTGTGTCTGTCCATCTTGCCAAAAAAGCACGCAGAGCAGTTTGACGATACTTTCAGGACGCACAGCAGCCTTTGCACAGGTCATTCATGACTTTGAAATCCGTCCTACGGGCTGATGTCTTTGTTTCTGACCACGACACTGCCACCACCCTCCCTAACAAACATGTTCTTGTTGATCACCCAGTATCTTTGATCCCCCAACACAAAAAGCCAGGTCACCTCATCAGAAGTATCCGCTTCCAACTCAATTTGGCAGTTGAACACGGTTTCGTGGTCAGCATCAGGTCTGCAGTTTGCTTCCTCAATACTGGGTCTTCGAGGCTTAGCTGGTAAACTTCATCCAACTTCTGTTTGCTTTCTGAATCGAAATCAGACAAGGACAGCTACAATCAAGTGAGCCATCAATAAATAAATATCTAAATATGCGGAATTGTGCGGATACGGCCATGGAAATGCTATGGAAATCTGATCAGTGATCACAATTGCCCATAATATCACTCCTGTATCCGGGAGTTACTATTGATAAGGGGTCCTGCAACGGACAAAGATAACCAACGGGAGCCAACCCCACCACAATTTGTCATCAAGGCTCCACCAGCAATTCCTTGATGTCTTCATCATCATCGCTTCTCAACCAGTATGCCCAGCACCACAAGGCATTTGCCTGACAATGTCGCACCAGGCGTGGAATGAAGGACAATGTAGCACATCAGTTTATATGCTTGACAGTTCGACTGCCGATTTCTTTTCAAAATCAATCAAGGACAAGAATGTTAAATAAGCCCGTATCCCTGGACAAATAACTGCACACCAAAATGTGCAAACGACAACCTGTCCAGTTCAGAATCTAGACGTATAGCCCGCACAGGGAGTCCGTGACTTAAATTCCTGTCATCTACATCATGTTCCAGTACATGGTCATGGTCGCATGCCTGGTGGCAAATATCGCACAAATCGTAGTCGCATTCTTCGCAACCTTTGAGTGACGGACTGCAAGTGCCCAAGACATATGTGGATCATTGTAAATCCACTGTTAAATATGATTAGGTATGGTTAAGTAACAGTAATATAGCAATTGGGGTTCAGCATGGCTGGCCTGACGCTTGAGAGAACATACCGGAACTATCATCTTTATATAGGTAGCGTGTGAGCCTGTCACAGAATCAAAAAATGAGGTGCAAGGATGACATGCATGATGAGCGCATCGGCCAGCAGCTGAAAGTGCATGAGTTAACTACGACAAGCGGCTCTCCATGCGAAAAGGGTGCAGATTTTTTGTTTTTTTCCCCGAGTGCCTAGCAAGGGTTCCCGTTTCACTCCGGGGGTTTGGGGGTTGAGGCTGTGTTCGCCAGACGTTTGGCAACCGTTCGCAACCGTCCGCAACCGTTCGTGTGTGGGCCCTATGGCCGTGCCTATGGCGAGTTCTGCAAAAAAAAAAAAGGTCCCTTTTGGAGGTTTCAAACGTTGCGTAGCCTCGTTTCGCGTGGCAGGCATGGCACTGTGTGACATTCCAACATGTTTCATAATTTGTCGAAAATCGTTTTTGTGCGGCAGGCGCAATGCTTCCGCGTCGTTTTCAGAAGATGAGTTGCAGTTTTCGTGGCAGGCGCAGCACTTTGGAGACCTCCATCGTCATTTCGCGTGGCGGGCGCAACACTTCAGGATTGTCGTGTTGGGTGTTTTTTGCCAATCGCATTGTCAGGGCTGCGTCAAGTGGTGACAAAGTGCAAATTCCGTGGCAGGCGTGGCATTATGTGAGATGTGCTGAAAATTGACGGAGCCCTTGCACGAAAGATCGATTTTAAGGATTTTTAAGGTTGTAGATTTAGGAGTTCATGAGAAAACTCGTGGGAAAGCGTTGATTCTGTAGCATCTGTAGTTACAAGATATGAATGAACATTTGAGGAAGTCTCGCACGAAATGCTCGCTGTCTCGTCTTCATGCTCTGGTGTTCTTGTGGCGCCGCCGTGTCTATGGGGGAAGCTGCGCAACCTCTCATTTTCGAAGGTGTCCAAACAAGTTCTTATGCCGTTTTGTGCGTGACCGTGTCATTTTGCGTGGCAGGGGCAGTACTTGGTCCAGATCCGTTGTATGTGGAATATCATTTGCGTGGCAGGCGCAATTTTTCGGACGCTCTACACTTTACACTTTACACTCCACACTCTACACTTTAATTACGCTCCACACTTTACACTTTACACTCTCTACACATCTTTACACTTTTCACTCCACACTCTACACTTTACACTCCACACTTTGCACTCCACACTTTGCACTGCACACTCTACACTTTACACTCCGCACTCTACACTCCACACTTTACACTTTACACTCTACACTTTACACTACACACTCCACACTCTACACTGCACACTTTGAACCTTACACTTTGAACTTTACACTTTGAACTTTACACTTTGAGCTTTACACTCCACACTTTACACTTTGCACTCTACATTACTCTACACTCCACACTGTACACTTTACACTCCGCACTTTACACTACACACTTTACACTTTTCACTCTATACTTTACACTCTACACTTAACACTCTACACTCCACACTTTGCACTTTACACTCTACGCTCTACACTCCACACTTTACACTTTACATTGGGCACTCTTTACACTCCACACTCTACACTTTACACTTTGCACTCCGCCCTCTACACTTCACACTTTCCACTACACATTTGACACTGTACACTGTGCACTCCACAATCCACACTTCACACTCTACACTTCTTCACAGATCTACACTTATTCACACTCCACACTTTGCATTCCACCCCTTCCACATTCCACAGTGTCTACAGCGCACTGGTACGGTAACAGGGAAGAAATTACAAGATTCAGATCGTTCAAAAGACATGTTTCACAAGAGTGTTTTGCGTGAGTGCATTCGGGTTCGTGGGTTGTATCTTGTTGTTTTTTTTCTTGTTCCCGAATGCGTAGCAAGGGTTCCCGTTTCACTCTGGGGTCTGGGGGTTAAGGGTGTGTTCGCTCGACGCCGCGTTTCTGTTCGCAACCGTCCGCAACCGTTCGCGCGATCCCCGTATGGCCGTGCCTATGGTAAGTTCTGCAGGAGGGGTCATTTTTGGAGGTTTCCAACGTTTCGTTGCTTCGTTTCGCGTGGTACGCGTGGCACTTTGTGACATTCAGACGTGTTTTGTAACATGTTGAAAGTCGTTTTCTGTGGCAGGCGCAGCACTTTGGACGTGTCCATCGTCATTTTGCGTGGCAGGCGCAACACTTTAGACGTGTCGTGTCACGTGTTTTTTGGAAATCGCATTGGCATGGCTGCGTCAAGTGGCGACAAGGTGCAAATTCCGTGGCAGGCGTGGCATTTTGTGACATGTGCTGAAAATGACGGAAGCCTCGCACGAAACATCGATTTTGAGGTTGCAAAATTTAGAGGTTCCTACGAAAACTCGTAGGAAAACGTTGATTTTGAAGCTACAAAGAGTGAAAATTGGAAGAATTCTCGCACGAAATGCTCGTTTTGGTGCTCCCACGCGTCTCGTCTCGAGTCTCTGGTTTTCCTGTGGCTTCGCCGTGTCTATGGGGGAAGCTGCAAAACCTGTCCTTTTGTCATGTTGCCAACTGTGAAACTTGCCGGAAGATGCCGGAAGTCTCGTACGAAATGCTGGTTTTTCTGCATCCACGTGTCTTGTCTCGAGTCGCTGGTTTTCCTGTGGCGTCGCCGTGTCTATGGGGGAAGCTGGAAAACCCTCTCCTATTCGAATGTGTCCAAGCAGGTTGTCATGTCGTTTTGCGTGGCAGGCGTGGCACTTTGTGACATTCCAACCTGTTTGATAATGTGTCGAAAGTGTAAAAATTGGAAGAAGACTCGCACGAAATGCTCGTTTTTTTGCACCCACGTGTCTCGTCTCGAGTCTCTGGTTTTCCTGTGGCGTCGCCGTGTCTATGGGGGAAGCTCCGCACTCCACACTCTACACTCCACAATTTACACT
>Ga0126342_10003743_pt1 | contig 25445 bp, 27 predicted proteins | sample Cyp1metagenome_FD_92528 | JGI IMG/M metagenome (GOLD analysis project Ga0126342, IMG submission 92528) | Coral microbial communities from Lord Howe Island, Old Settlement Bay, Australia - Cyphastrea 1 metagenome | ecosystem: Host-associated > Invertebrates > Cnidaria > Coral ... | reverse complement strand
TATGTTATATTATGTTACTATAGTTTATTATATTTTATAATATTATATTTTATAATATTATATTTTATAATATTATATTTTATAATACTATATTTTATTTTTTTTTATTAAATTATATTATATTATATTTTATAATATATATATATATATATATTATTTTTATTATTTATATATTATAATATATATTATTATTTATATATTACAATAATATATATATATACATTGTAATATATATAATATTATATGTATGTGACAGTATGTGTATATATATATTGCGACAGCCATGTCACAGCTGCTGCCTAGGCACGCAGGAAAAGCTTGCAACGACCCTACAGACTGCCGGAGCGCCTTCGTTTAGGGGCACGGTGTGACACCATGACTTTTTCTGAATGTTCCATCCAAACTGTGCTGAGGAGGAGGAGGAGGATGATGATGATGATGATGATGCAGATGCAAATTGACCAATCTTTCTGGGATAGATTGAAACCACCAACCAATTTTGGTGCAAAGCAAAGCACCCAAAAAAAGATGCGAAGAAGTAAAGTTCGATCCCGATTTCCCAAAAAGATGCAGAAAACCAACTTAAATCCCAAAATAGTGGTCATTCAATTGGTTTTATCGTTCTTAATTATTTTTTTATTTTTTTTTTGGTCACTATAGCCAAACTTTGATGGGGATATAAAAGTCAATTCATCAGGGATATGACCATCTAAAAGTCGGATTGCGATAAATAATATATATATATATATGATAACCGTGAATATGAGGGATAGGCTGGTCGAAAGCACCATCCATCCATTTTTAGTGTGAAAGTAAAATCCTATACTAAGATCGTGATAATTGAAACCTATAAATATACAGATACATATATGCCTAGTACCTCCCAATAGACAGGAAAGAAACTCATCATCATTCTAATAGGATCTTGGGGTGGTTGCTTATAAAAACTAATTCCCCTCTGCCAATTAGCAAAGCTTTGGAAAATCGTTCATATTTGATAGGACATCATCGTAAATTATCTATATGTCAAATAACCAGAGTGACAATTTAACAATCAACTTTATCATTTTCAACTTTATCCATCAAGAATCTGGTGATACATATGGTAGCCAAGCTCTGAAGAGGACCTATCGCCTTCGAAGGGAGGACAAGTGGCGGATGCTGAGGTCGTTTTCGGATGTTCGGAGGGTCCTAAGATCTAAGATTGCAGAATCTCACCTGGCCTCTGGTAATCTATCATAGTTTGCTATGGAACACCACCATTTTTGATAGATAAATTATATTTATATTTATCTATATGCTTTCTGGGCCATGGCTTCGATAGCTATGATAAATTACCGGAGGGTAAAACAGGAAAAACATTGAACACATACGGTATTTCGGTATTTAGCCAAGTTGCTGCAAGTAGTTCAACTGCTGGGTGTAGATATATCCAACTAGTGGCAACGAAAGCAACCTATTGACAGTTGCGATGTTTGGACATGCTTAAGACATGTTTGTGTTTTTGACAGTTGGCATTACCCCAATTTAGGATTAGGACAGCAAAGAGCATGTTTCAGGAGATTGGTTCATATTTTGTGAAGACATTCCCTTTGGAAATTCAACAAAGCTATGGAAAGTCGCCATTTGTGAAAAAAAACATCGACATTTCTGTGCCATTTTCGATGGTAAACTAATGTAAACTGTTGAATTTCCAAAGGACAAAAGGGTACTGCAGATAGGAGTGGAAAGCTGGCCCCACTGCTCAGGCAGAGTTTCGGAGAATCGTTTGCTTCTTGCAGGCAGGGTGACCGTGACAACTGAGGGCTGCAGCTGCAAGGGCCAGCTGGTTACCATGGAAGATCTGTTCACCTTCATTCAGGGTCGTCAAAAAGTCATAAATTTCTCCAACAAAAGCCAGCAAAATCATGAGGGGTCCCACAGCTGGTGTAGTTGTTTTTTTGGCGGGTTACCCAGCAGTAACCAACGCCCGTTTTCAACCGACCTCAGGACGAGCTATGGATCCCCATCGACAAACGCATGCCGGGCAGACCCTTCGAGTGAGCGCGGGGGGGGGGAAGTGCGATCCAGCATCCTCCGGTGACTTAACATATGGAAACTGGATGAAAACATCGATGAAAATGGCCCAGATAAATTGTTTGTTGGTTTAGAAATCATTGGACATGATTGGCAGATGGAGGGTTTGCCGAAAAACAGTGTACCCCAAAAAACTGATGGTCTATCATCACTTTCCGCGTCAAAATGATGGCAATTTCTATGCCCCATTTCTCGCATTTCTGGAAATAACCAGAGAGCATGACTGTTGACACTTCAAATTCTCCAGGTACGATATGCACTCGTTTCCATTTACGCCCATGGTCAGGGACTTGGCTCCAATTGTGTCACTCTAGTGTCAACTGGTTGCTACTGTTGCCACTTTTTGGAAATGTTTGGGGATGATTTTGCGTCAATACTCTAATATAATCATCTATACATATATATATATATATATATATATACATATATATATATGCACATACAGACATACGTTTGACATACGCGTATATTTATACAGTGCATTGCGTTGAATTGCATTGTGCTACACTGCATTGCAAGGCGGCATAGAATGCCATGCATATTAATGATATATGTTAATCATATTTGATCATATTTGATCATATCTAATCATATTTAATCATGTTTAATCGATTTAATCACATTTAATCATACTTAATCATATTTAATCATATTCACTGTAGTTGTACAAATCAGATTGAAGCATGTTTAATCACATTTAATCGTATTATATATAAACATATTCAATCATAGTTGATACTTAATCATATTTAGTCATCATATTCTCCGTGCTTCAAACTGGAATCGTAACAGATTTCCGGAGCCAAACACGGTGTGCCGTGGTAAAAAAAAAAAACGAGGTGCTGGTCATTGGCAATCACTCCTCGGGGAAGTCGACTTTCATCAACAAATTGCTGGGGAAAGAGGCGTGTTTCGCGTGTCCGGGGCAAATCTGATGGAACAATGATGACCTGATGACCACTGTCCAAATTGGGTCAGGCATCTATAAGACTCTATAGTAGTAGTATAGGCCAAAAACACAAACTTAAACATCTGGATAATTTCCCGTGATATATTTTTCTTGGGAGGGCCCAGGTTTCATTGTATCCAGACTACTCTTTCATAGGCAGATGTCCTTTGCTTGATAGAGGGTACCCCCCAATGTTTCAAGATCACTGGGCAATTGTTGTTCCAACCTGTCCCGTCAGTTCCTCCCAAAGTGGTATCATTGGAGGCATGTACTCAGCCAAATATACTATGGGTCTATGACGACAAATCCAATAGTTAAATTGGTAAATCAATGTACTTGTCCACAACCATGGGGTATGTATTTACGCGTTGCTCTACTCCATGCAATCTTACACACTGTCCAATGGAATCTTGTAGCAAAACCATTGGTTGTACGTATACAATATAATATATATATATATACATATATATATATATATACATACATACACATAACACACACATATATATATATATATACACATACCGTTTGCAGATGCATTACACGCACAAACACTGGTACATTCTGACTCAGAAGATAACCATGGGCAAAGAGCCCATAACATCATATAACCACGGGGTACATACATGCATATAATTGAATATATACAAGCCATGCACATTTTTCATGTTATCTCGGCAACCGTGGAGGTGCAGTTCCAGTGAACTGTTCGTGGATAGATTTCACCATAGGGGCCCCATATCCGAAACTTATGGGGGTTATAATCCCTATACCTATATTTAACAATCAGATAACATCAGATAACTATATATAAACCACATAAACATCCCGTATATAAATCCCACATAAATCCCATCCTTAAATCTGAAAATTCGCATCCAAATCAGATATCCCTAGAATATATAGATCACATCAAAATTGATGTCCACCTTTTCGGGACTCCCAGCCGCGTGGAGGTTCAGGACACAGGTGTGGCCCCCACGGATGATGGCTTCACCATTTTGGAGCGACGGACCAGCAGCGAAACCGAGGAGAGCCAGTGGATTTCTGGCATGACCAAAGGGGGATCGATCCCGAATCCCCAATGTTAGTTGGGGATACATTAAAACAGATTATATGGGATTATATGGGATTATATTGGATTATATAGGATTATATGGGAATAGATGGGAATATATGGGAATATATGGGATTATATGGGATTGTACGGGAATAGATGGGAATATGTGGGAATATATGGGAATATATGGAAATATATGGGATTATATGGGATTGTATGGGAATAGATGGGAATATATGGGATTCTATAATAGATTATATGGATATTATTAAACTAGATTTTAGATCTGGGGATATGGGGCTTTCCTGGAATGGGGCTACCCCAACAGCTGGATCGTTTATCATGGAAAATCCCAAACAAAAATGGATTATTTGGGGGTACCTCTATTTTAGGAAACCACCATATATTAAACTAGAATCTAATCTAATCTAATCTAATCTAACTATGGGGATTATAGAATCCATATCCATATATCTATCATATGGATTCATATGGGATATATAATGATAAATATGGGGCTTCTACCATTATAATCGACAAAAAAAAGGCGGATCATGAAAAAATCAATAGACTACAGTCTAACCAATATACTATCAACATGGGGATTTTAGATTCTATATATCTATCTTATATTTGGATGATCAATATTTGGATAATCAACCCGTGATAGATTATGATTTGGGGGTATATTGAATGGTTAGTCAATCATCATCTATAATCATTATGTACTATGGATAAAGATATTCATTATCTAATTGTAGTCATAATCTAGAATCATGAATGTGGTAAACCCAATGAACCATCCCCAAATTTGACTGAAATGAATGGTATAAACCAAAATCCTACAAACTAGAGGCTTATTCTCAACAGCACACTCCTTTGATGTGCAGATTGGTGTGGCCTGTATGAAGTTGTATGCCCGGTCATCGTGTTTGCAGTTAGCAACTGGAGAATTTAGCTATTCAACCCCCTGTAATCTGAGCTGTTTTGGGCTTAAAGCCATTCGCTAACCCCTCTACTAGCTGCTTCAGACATCTTCCTAGTAGCTTCTAACTGCACCGCAAAAAACCAGGCTTTAAGACTTGAAATAGATGTGGAAAACCCATGGTTTCCCTGGGAAAATGATCTGCATTTTTTCGTGAGGACGGGCCCACAGTTCTGGGCTGTCCGGAGAATCGGCCCTATGCTGAGCCCAACCCTGAGATCCGAGCGAGTGAGGTTAAAATCACTTGGATCCAAGGTGGGACCCCCTTGAGAGTTTTTTCATGTTTTTGTTGGGGTTTATAACTGGATTAAATATGGTTTTTTGGAACGTTTAAGGTAGAAGCTATGGTTTTTCTATGTTTTTCTGGGTACAGGACTTGGGGGCTCCACCTTAAAAGATCATCAGGTTGCAGCGATTTGGACAGATCTTCGCAGGAGTGCTCAGAAGGCGCCTGTCGCTGAAGACATCCCAGTCACCCACGGGGGTTTAGTGGAGTCATGGGGGTATCCCAGTAGCTGGATGGTTATACTGGAAAATCCCGAACAAAAATGGATAATTTAAAGGTACCCAGGTACCCCGATTCATGGTAACCTCCATATGGTTTTTTTGGAAGATGGATTGTAGACCTTCTTGGAATATTGATGCGTAGTGATATGATGTAGATATCAATAAAAGGTTCAGTGTTCAGATGTTTCCCACGAATATATTTTTTCTGGTGGATATTGGGGCCCATTTCTTTGAGCTTCAAGTCTTCTCCCACTGGGATAAACCTTCGAATTCTGGCCAGCCACATCCACCAGTGGAACAGCTGCCACGCCAGGAAGCGCTTAATCCTGCCTCAAACTTCTCAGATGCCCTTCAAGCTGCAGATCGTAGACACGTGCAGCACTGAAATTTCTGCTGACTGATTCGGGCGAGACTAGTGACTGTTGAGACATGTCGACACTTGTAGAACAAAAGTGTTATTTGAAATCAGTGATATCTAAAACTGGCTTTCCAAGATGGATGAATACTTTTGGACGAAGCAATTCCCAGTTGTTTCTTCAATGCTTCCAATGCTTCCATGGTTTCTGAGGCCAGGAATGATCGACCTCCCGGTGAACGAGAATACTCTGAGCTTCGCCAGAAATGGCGCAGGGAAGTTGGGGAGTTGGAGATATGGCTGCCATGGCTGCCATGGCGGGAGAATGATGGGAACATAGTTGAACCCGAAAATAGAGATTTTACCATGATTTAAAATGGATTTCATGGGATAATCATGGGAATGTAGCGGGAACATAACCATGATTTAATGGGATATTATATAATGGCTGGTTGGTGGTTTGGAAGATTTTTTATTTTCCATTTCATATATGGATATATGAGGGATAATCCTTCCCATTGACTAATATTGTTCAAGATGGTTAAAACCACCAACCAAATGGAATCTTAATGGAGATATGATGGGATAATCATTGGGATACTATCCGATACTGCGGTGTCATCGACAAATTTCTAGTGGGATTGTCCAGCTCAAATGTGCAAATTGAAATGGCCACTTATAAGGGGGGTATAGCATGGTATACCCTTTGGTAAACGTTTACATAACTATGGAAAATCACAATTTTCAATGGGAAAATCCACTATTTCTATGGCCATTTTCAATAGCTATGTTAAATTACCGGGGGTACCCTGATTTTCAGACACAGCATTTTACACCTTATATAGTGATGTTTGGTGATGTTGCTTATGGCTTACATTCAATGTCCAATTTAAATCATGTACCTAAACTAGATGTACTGTACCATGTAAAGCTATACTTTGGGAACATATTCCCCTTACATAGCCCCAAAACATAGGCCTTAGATTCTAGTACTTCCCTGTAGGTGCCTCCAATTTAAGTCCCGGAAATGATACTACTGATTTGATCCATTTTCATAGCCATGTTTATAAAATATTATAAACATGTCCATAAGCCTTATTTTATAACCATGAATATACCCTCTGGTAAACTAACATAGCTATAGAAAATCACCATGTTTACTAGGTAAATCAACAATAAATGGACATGTTCAATAGCTATGTTAGTTTACCAGAGGGTAGCCAAATAATGGCCATTGATATGTTGCGAGGAGTGAAGCTCGGGGTCGAGGTTACAACTTCGTTGAGGCGGGATCATGGCAGATCTACAACCGTAAAAGAGATTCACGTTGGTCAATAGTTGGTCAATTCCCACAGCTGTAAATCACAACCCAAGTTATGGTGTTTAATTGGTGTTTATGATTTATATAACTTATTGGTGGTTTGGAACATGATTTTTTCTTTTTTTCCCATCATATTGGGAATGGAAAATCATCCGAACTGACGAAGTCCATCATTTTTCAGAGGGGTAAGTCAACCACCAACAGGGGTTGGTAACTGTCCCATTTTGGGAATATTGGACATCACCTTATAGTAGCCATTATAGACCATATACCTAATGGTTGGGTGATGTTCAATGGGGACATTTATTTAATGACTCATGACCAATCAGATAAGGATTGTGGTAACCCCAGTCTTCTGTCGGAGCGACAAAGCCTTTGATCAATTAGATCGCCACATGGCGACCCGATCCCGAGAAGAGGTCATGATGTCATGTTTCAGGTGTGTTGGAACCACCAGTCAGTGATCATCCTGTTTGGGTGGGTTCATATGTTTAAATACTGTTAACTCTGTTAACCCTTGTTTTTTTGATGGTTAAACATGTTAAACATCCACTGAAATGATGGTTTTTTGCCACCCTCTTTTGCACAAAAATATGGCCAACACTTGGTGATTTCTCATGATTTTCCCACATCTTCTCATGATTTCATGGCACTCCTTCCCATTCCAATGGCCGAAGACAGGTGGTGCGGTGGTGGGCGAAACGAGCAGATCTCATTCTGCTGTTGTTCGACCCCGACAAGCCTGGGTTGGGGGCACCTGGGAGACCTGGGAGACCTGGGGCACCTGTGGGGCTTCTGCCTGGAACCGTGAAGATTTTGGATTCAGCCACCAAAAATGGTGATTTCATGGGATAATGGGGATATAGTGGGAAGTAGGATATTGTCGGGCAACATGAACCAACATGAACCAACTATCATCAGAAATATATGTGCTGCTGAAATCCTCTGGATATCTAAGTTTTGCACATGAAAGCCCCATTCATCTACCATCAGTCTATCTTGGAAGGCTGTAGACCCCACAAGGATCCACAAGGATTTGCCACCCCGAAATTAGTTGGTGGATGTTGAGGTTCCCAAAACGAATAGCCTCCGGTAATCTAACATGGCAATTTGGAAATCCCGTAAAAATGGAGGTTGATATCTGCGAAAATCATCGAACTATAGCTGGGGGATTTTCTAGCAATAACACCGGAGGGTAACAAGCAATATCCCAATTCTTGTCCCATGATATCCCCATTCATATTCTATGAAATATTCCCATTATCATCCCATTATACTTGGAAGTGCAGTTCCAGTTATAAATTGATATACGTATTTCACCATAATTATAAAGGCCCCATCTCCCAACAAACATATGGGGGTTTGAATTTCCATGGTTCTACTTCCATGTTTTCCATTGGTTCAAGGTCAAAGTCCCCAGTTGATTTCAGCGCAGCACCAGGACCACAGGAGAGACATTAGATGTGCTCACGAAAGCTTTGTCTGGACTGCCGCTGGGCGATATTTGGAGGGGCAGCCAATGATCAGTTCGTGGTAAGCCAGATTTTTTCGTGTAACAGGCCATGGTGTTCAAACTCATGAGATCAGCAAAAAGAACACAATGACTCATTTGACCCCTGTGTAAATTGTGGATGTTGACTACAAACTGGTGGGTAAAATAAGTCATTTGATGTTTTTATGGTAAGTTACATATTCCTTTAGCAAATCCTTTGGTTGGATTTGCGACAGCATTTTGCTGCGAGAATTCGAGACACTCTGGTGCCAATATCCAACACCCCCGCAGATGTTCTTCCAGCAAGTTCTGCTAGGCTCTCCAGTAGATGATCTTCCACCCCTTGTCCCAGCCATGGAGTTCTGCTTGAAGAAACACAAATTTTGGAACATGAAACCACAGTGATGGCGATGAATTGCGATGATATTCTTCTAATTTATGGGCATTGCATGGCATTGCAATAGAGTTTCCCATTTGATTATATAATTATAGGATATTATAGGCATAATATATTTCATAGTGACTAATTGTGACTGTTCAATGGTTTGTTTTGAATGTCTCAAAGTGAGTGATGGCTAAAAAAATTGCATATCATGTCAAAAGCGTGGTCAATTTAACAGCAGCGCAACACAAACACTTCTTCAAAGACTTGGAAGACTTGCGAATGAGTCAAGGGAGGGAGGTTGTCAAACCCTGAATGGCAATGTAAATAGAATCAAACATGATAAGAAATGATAAGAAATGATAAGAAATGATAAGAAATGATAAGAAATGATAAGAAATGATAAGAGCACATAAAATGAATAAACATGACATAAAAACGAGAACAGAAATGTGAGGGCTGATTGCTTGAGCCATGAATTGGACTTCCGACCGTGGCAATGATCTGGAATCGTTTCTGCTGGAAGAGGTTCCAGCCACGAAAGTCGAAGCTTCCGCGGATGCGGAGGATGAGTTTGGTGATATCGATTGGTGTGACATTGGCGATGCCTTGAACGAAGATTTTGATGCCCCGGTTGTGGATTCGAATTCTGCTTCAGCATCCGCATCCGAGCCAACCCCTGAAGGGGCACAGAAATCCCAGGTGCAGCCGGTGCAGCCACAGAAAGAGGAGGCGAATGCAAAGCCCTCGACAAGCGGTAAGGAACAGAATGCCAAAGTAAGGAAGCAATGGAAAGCCTTACGTGAGCAAGCAGTAGCACGCTACCGGATTCTGGTTTTATCCTTCATTGCTCGCCTGAGTTGGTTGAACCAGATGTGTAACCGAGAGCTATTACAAGCTGCAGTGCTTTCATTGGCACCTCATATCCTGGATGAAGGTGTCAAGCTGAGTTTCCGGAAGATCAAGGCCCAGTTCGCCTCGAAGCCTTCGATCGAAGCAGTCCCCAGTCTCCTGCGCCTCTTCGATGCTCTCCGCGGGGGCGGAAGCAGCATGGACCTACTGCTGTTGCTGGTGGCGCGCTGCCGTTCCCAGCAACCGGCGCGCTTGGTGCTGTCCCTCCCCCTGCCAGGCGCCAAGAAATGTGGCGACCTGCTGAGGGGTGAAGCACTGCCGGAGCCATCGCTTTGGGTCGAAATCTTCGATTTCAGGGTAGAGCGCTGGAGAGCCTTGGGAGTACCTGCTGGTCATTCCAGCCATTGGATTCTGGCCATGGGAGCTGAAGGGGACCTATGGGATGTCACTGGTCGCTATGGCAGGTGGAGTGGGATCCTTGATGCCCGGGGATCCTTGGTGAAGGTTTGGAATGAACTGCTGGATGGGCGACAGGCGGGTGGGTGAAACATGTTTACAGCATATGTTTGTTTTATGTCGATTGTATTGTTGGGAGAATCGGCTTAATATGTCAAAGAACATGCCCATTAGCACAAATGTATACAACTGATATAGTTTTCACTTTTCACATGTACCATAAGCATCCATAAGCTATAAGATTTAAATTGGATGTTTGAAAGCCTCCATGAACTCCAAAACCTTATGAGACACTCATCACCCAGCTCTACCGCAGGTGAACTCCAAGGCCAATGAGTTGGATCGAAAATGGCTCCAGCAGTTGGCAGAACAGGAACCGCTGCCGACATCGCGGTCGCAGTTCAAATTCCACCGACTTTTCGTTTTGGATTCTCAGGTGGACCGGTGTGGGGGTGGGGGTCATTGACGCCTTCACCCCTGAAAAATGGGAGAAATGATTGTTGCTTGCGGCTGAAACTAGACCAATTGAATCCATTCGAAGTGTGTGAAGAAACTTAACCATACTGACATACTTATCCATATTAGCCTTTAATCTCAGTGAAACTGGGTTTGCAAGATGATTTTTCTGCTTGGATCCCTGACCATCTTCTGGACTGAAACGTTGTGTGTTTTCGGGCGTCATAGTTGGAGACGGTTGGAGGATTGTCCTCCAACTATCTCCAAGTACTAGATATGTATGTCACCAGACATGACCAAGCAGCGCTTCAATTCCAAAGACTCCAAAAATGAACATCATGAAGCTGTTTGTTTAATTCCTCAAAGTTTTAAGATGTTTTAACCATCCCACATTCTCCATCCAATTTCGGCCACATCCGCCCAGTTTGTCCCAGGTGCGTCAGGATCAAGTGCTGGATCCCAGCACGAAACCGGTGGGTCTCTTCCAGGGCAAGGAGGCCATCTGGCGCCGCGCGGACGTGAAGGACCTCTGCACGGCCTCGCGTTGGCGTCAGCAGGGCCGCTTGGTGCGACAGGAGGAACGACCGGTGAAGGTTCTGAGACGAGATTCGATGTATTGCTCCAAATTGTTTGGAAGGTGAGAGACGAAAAAAGATATACAAATTGAAGGCTTGTGAATTCTTCTGAAGTGTAAGTTCTGAAATAGATAGATAGGGGGTTGTGAAATGTTATTAACCTACCGTAACCTAGATCATTCAATGATGTTTCATGATTATCCTAACATATTCTAACCTTTCATTGGTATATTATTTACACTTTACACATCAACTAATAGAATGGGATGGGAAAACAGGTTAGAACTTTCATGGTTCAGGTGGCAGACAGAGGAACTGCCGGAAGTGAAGCTGGTGACGGTTGGAGGTCCCATACCAGGCGCGGGTCTTCAGGGTCTAACCAGGCGGGTTTTGAATGGCTAAAGGCTCCCGAAGCAAAAAACAAATATTGCAGTTCCATGCATTTCCCAAAATATGGGTTAATATGCTGAAAATGGGATGTTCATAGGTTGATATGCTGAAAATGGATGAAAATGGGGGAACTTGCTTGTACCAGCAATATCCTCATATGACCAGTTTTTTAAATAGAAAACTTCCCATTCTGTGGCCATTATGTTTAGGGAAAATGATGACAAAGTCATGATATGGCCATTATATTGCTACAAGTTCGTAATTTAGCACAATATGTATATATATATATATACTGTATACGTATGAAAGCCACAATTTTAGATGGGTAAATCATCTATTGTCTGGGCCATAGCTTTGTTGAATTGCCAGAGGGTACTATTTGAAAAACTCTTATGCCATCATCTTTCTACTACTTGAAAGAACACATTTGTTATGTTGGCGGTAAATGTCCCATGTTCATTCAACATTGTCTACGAAACGATCAATGAACATGGCCAATAGTTGTTTAGTTTGGGACAAATCACGATCGTCCCCATGAGTATCTATCAGTATCCCAATTGATCACCATGTTTCCATGGTTTTCCATGCCATTTTTCCACACATGGCTTGCTGGAAAATCCACCATTTGGTTCGATGATTTTCCCAGCTATAAACCTCCATTTATAGGTGATGTTCCTATGATTTTCCCATATTTTGGTGGGTTGCTTTTCCACCTTTTTTGGTCACCTTGGTAGGTGTGAACAACTACGGCAACATCGAGGTGACCTCCGGTATACCCCAAGGCTGCGTCCACGTGGATGACGAGGCGGCACGTGTGGCGGCGCTGAAACTGGGCCTGGAGTTTGCGCCTGCAGTGACCAGTTTCAGGAAGGAAAGGGGACAGCTGAAACCTGTGGCTCGGAGAGATTGCCATTTTCTGATGGGAATAATTTTGATATATTGCTATGGGGATAGAATGATTTCTTTAATGGTTTGGCTGATTTATAGGTTTTTTGATGTTTTTTAATACTTGATCTTGATTGTTGTACTTTTGGTCAATTGATCGTTTTTATAGCTTTTGTATGTGATGTCGATTTATATTAATTAATGCTGATTAATGTTGATTAGTACGTGATGGTGCCTTTTTCGTTATGCCTTCGCGGCCGTTCCGGGCCGTTCAGGTCTACTCCGGCTGCGTCATTTGGGCGCGGGACGAAGCCGAGTTGCGTGCAGCGGCGGAGGAGGAACGGCAGCGCCTGGAGGAAGTGATGCGAAGCAAGCGCCGCGAACGTTTGAAAAACGCCTGGCAATTGCTGGTGAAGAACGTCTTGCTGGATATCTATGTGGCTGGGATGTTTTTGTTGCTCGTATGGTTTTTTTTTGGGGTGTGATTGTTAAATGCGTGTTGTTTGTTTAGGTGTTTATAGATGTGTTAGATGTTTCCTGGATTCTTTAGTAGAGTGTTTATAAATTTATGGCTGCCACAGGCTTTGCAACCACCAGGTGGAGTCCAGGTACAATGCCAACACCAACTCGAACCCTACATGAGGCTAGGAAGAGCTTGGAAGTTGGTCAACATTTGTCAAAGATCTTGGCACCAGACCAACTTCTGGTGCGGCTCCATTGTGCACATACGAGATGATGGCCAGTCATAGCCAGTCCTAGCCAGTTTTCGCATCGGAACCCAAAGGCATGCCGTTGGCGCCCAGCGGTTCGGTTCCGGTGACTGATTTGGTCCAAAAAGGTATGCGATGTCCCAGAAATGGCCCAAGGCGTCAGCCCTTTGCGCGTCCTAAACGCTGTACGTCTGTTGGTTTTCTGCTGAAGAGCATGCCCTGACATGCCAAAGTATCATCATGTGCAAGGCAGGCATGAAAAACTGTGGATGTGAAGTGTATTCAACCACAATGCTCAGCATTGGTTGAAGATAAACTGTTCACGAACACTTTATTGGGGAAAAAAAACATGTTCCTATAGAAATTCTCTGAAACCAATCCATTGGCGATGTGAATTACCACATCATTTGTTTATCCGCACCGCGATTGCCTTTGTTGTTCCACCAAACCTCTCCCTGCTGAGGAACCACAAGTTTCTTGTGGTCTTGAACAAGGCAGGCTGTGATGATCATCATGCAGCTGTTGGATTCAGTGGATGCTTCAGGCAACAAGGATTTGGTAAAAGTACGGAAGTATCCTCTCATACGGTGAGGGTGTCACGACTTAATCCCAAAAGTTCGACGATGTTTTCAAAACTTTGGACTTTGGACTGGGTTCGTTTGCCATTCCCATGAATGTTCAGAGGAATTTCAGTTAACCCATTAACTATACTTAACTATAGTTAGTTATATCCCCCATAAACCCTAGTTCACCAAGCTATGTGCGTCAACTACCGCACTTTGGCCGCACCGCTTTTGAAAACCCTAACTGTTTTCGAGGTGGACAAATTGGACAACAGTATCGACTTCGCGCGGGCCTATGGCGCCTTGGGTTGGGCCTTGTCCAAGGTCATCAAGCGGAAGGACGGACGGGTTTGATCAGGCTTTGACAGGGGAATTTACAAGGCTAAAATACAGGGGGTTTAAGGGTTGTTGTAGGTTTTTTTGGGGGGTTTTATGAGTCTTCCATGGGGTTTTGACCATCACATCTGTGAGGATATCATTGCGTTCAATGCCTGGTGATCACAGAAATATGATAAATTGGTATAAATTGGTTGGTTGATAATTAGTTCAGGTGTTATACAACCCAAAATATTGGGGTTTCGCAATTCTCACGATCCATGAACTGGGAATCTGCAAGAATCCCGTTCTCAACCAACCACAATAATTAGAATGGAATGTATGACATTACAGGGTTTTGAACACTGCTCAGGTTTTTTTTGTTCAAGGGCATGAGCCATTAAAGACACCCTTATTGGCTGGTTATTCGTTCTGGGGTTACTAGAGAACCTGGTTGTGATAGTAGTGTCAATGTTTTTTGAGTGATCAGTAACATGAATCAATCATCAAATTGTGCGGTTTTATGGTTTTATCGATGTTTGATCTCGGAATTTTCACCAAAGGCATATGAATCACCACATAATGTCAGCCCCAGATTAATAAACCCCAAACCGCTGTTTTTTGGGGGGGCATCATTTCAGTAGCCATAAAATCACTAATTATTTGGGAAGCACCACAATTAATCAACCAGAGTTTATTAATCCGGGGTTGAGACTATGTGGTGATTCATGTTGCTTTGGTGAAGATTTCGAGATCAAACATCGATAAAACTAGATAAAACCATATAAATCCATAAAACACCATATAAAACCATAAACCCATATAAAACCACACAATCAGGTCGAGCTGCAGTGATTTTTGCAGGACATTCCACCCATCTACACCATGTTCAACGAGGGCATGGAAGCTCCAGCAGGAGGGTCGGTACTGGACGGTCACAGGATAGGATAGGATATATAGATAGGTATATCCACTTATAGCTGGAACTGCACTTCCACATATAGTTTAATTAATCATGTCTAATCCTTTAATTCTATTCGCCAGACAAAACGGCAAGACTAGTACGCGCTCCAAAGATTTTTTTTGAGCTTCCAGATGGTTAGACTGGATTATCTGGATTCAACAGTCTGATCAAAGATGATTTAAACTTTCAGCAAGTTTGCTGTTCAGAACGTGTGATGAGAAAGACCATTCCACCCTTCAGCAGTGACTATTCTGCCTTCATCACCGCCAACGTGGCGTGGCAGGACACGAGAGCCTCCCATTGGAGAAGTTCGTGAAGAAGCGTGCTGAGGCCTGGATTTGCTGATGATTTGGCGACTATTTCCTCAATGGTTAGAATTCACTATTTGAAGAATTTATTGAATAGATGTTTTGTTGTTTTGAGGTTCCTTAAGCAACCAAGTTTTGCCTCGTCTTATGAAATGGGCTGGGATGGCAAAATCATGCTATGTCCACCAAATTGGTGAGGACCTTTGGCCATTTGCCGCATCCATGGGCGCCACCGGGGGATGTTATTCAAACTTTCTGGGTGGTTTATGAATGTCTACATAAGAAGTTTCAAATCATGAGATTTAGAAACCTGGAAATACATGGAAATACAATATGAGGTAAATATCGTCAAAATACCACTACCATCGTGGAACCGACGTTCTATTCTTTTGGTGGTAACATAGGGTAACTATGGGTCGACTTGTTTTAATTTGCGTGAACAACGGATATCAAACATATCTTCCGCTGTGTATGTTGTCAGTCACACATCGCCTTTTGCAATCGTCGGCAGGTCATCAAGGAAGTGCTGCGGGTGCGCGAGCGTCACAATGACAATGTGATCACCTCACTTGAGGAGAGTTGAAAAAAAATACCTGTGATCGCCACAAGATATCAGGTCATATTTGGGTGAGTTACTGGGTGAATTCATTGTTGGTTTAATAGTAGTGTTTATTGTTGGTTATGTGGATATACAATGATATAAAGCAGTAAATACATGCATATTATATTTCGATCTATTTCTATTAATCATAGTTATAGTTTTAGGGATTAGATCCTAATTCATTGAGGTTATCACCATAGTTGTACCCGATATACTGTAGTTTTTTTTTGTTTATTCCTGGCTGGTTTTTCACCCAACATGTCATTAGATATTCATTTGTGATGACCTTAGGATTGTACATGTCCCAATCCGACTGGCATGATGACCCCAAGTGAGTTTGCGTGGAAATATGGTATCTGTATAGGCCCTAGATCCACTGGTTCATCATCGTTTCCTATGTTTATGATCAGTTGAATCTCTATTTTTGATGGTTACCCTAGGGTTACGAAAAGATGTGGAACACCTATAACAATGTGGTTTCGTGTTCGGTAAACTCCACGGCTATGTTGGTTTACCCTGGGGTCAATGTGCTGGCAAAATCCTAAAAAAGGAGACCCTACGGCAGATGCAGATGACGGCGCGCATCGTCGATTGGGTCCGCTGGAGTGCCCGTCGGAGCTATTGGAAGGTGCTGGTGTGGCCGCCCAGAGGCATCTGGTGACCCATTGAGAGGGGAGATGTTGGAGGCGTCCAAAGGTTTTGGGGGGAAATGCCAAGTGACATTGTGGTTGTTTCAATACTAAGCCATGGTCATGACTTGGATGATTTAGGGGTACCCCCATGACTTAGGATGTGGCTGAGGTGAGAAGTCGAATGTTTGGAAAGTTGGAAAGTTGGAAAGGATGTTCTTTTTTGGAGAGGAACTGGAAATATCTGGGGATAGATGGAGTAGACATGCATCTTTCTCACGCAGGTCATAAAAAAGTTGAAGATTGATTAAGCCCACTTGTCAGTCAGATATATAGGATCTCTCAGGTCATTTAAAATTGGCGACGGAACACCCCCAACGTTTCATGGGAACATGTGAAATCATCATGTATACATGGGTGCTTTTATTCCATTTAAAGTAACCCCATCTCCCATTTCATTCATATTAAACACTCACATTCTGTGGTCCCAAATGATGGTGATGTCATGCCTTATGAAACCATGGTTTCTTGGTATTCCTTGTTGGGGGGACTCTTGGGGGCCAGATACATGAGAAGTACCGAGTTTGAAGCGAAGTGGAACCATGAATCCAACCTGCCAGGTGTCCGTGATCCTAAGTCTGGGCACACCTGTGTGGCACTGAAGGGAACGGCGAGTTTTCCTTATTTGCGGATCATCACGGATGGTCATGCTGCCAAAGCCAAAAAAAAGCTTTTGCTGACGGAGAGACCAGAAATTTCCTGCAATTGCGGAGGCTTTTATTGTGATTATGACATATTACAACCACAATCTATGGTGATCCCAGAAAAAAAAAACATCCATCTCCAATACATCCTCAGTATATCCTCCTACCCGTATCCTGATCCGAGGCATATATGTTGCATAGGCTCATGCAGCTGGTGGGGTGCCTCAGTGACTCGTGGATTTTTTGTTGGTCGGAAAAGCCACGTTTTCAGATATCGAAATGTCAGAAATCTTGGAGATCTTGATGGTTTTGTTTCACGTTACACTGTTACACCCAGATTTGTTGAGCATTTTTTGGGGGGTAGAGTGTGACTTGTTTCGTGACCCACCTTAGACTTTTGGCAGCAAGAAACCACCACTTTTAAGATTCCACATCATGGAAGACTGGAATGGACATTTCATAGCCATAGACATAGGCATGGATCCATACAGCATACATATCCATACACACTACCTTCCATGTATCTATGTACATTATAGACTTATAGGATATATGTTCTACTTATGTTCTATCTTCAGAGATAATCTTTGAAATGTAGATCCACTTATGTTCTATATGTCTATATTATATTATATTATATTATGGTATATCTATGATTATGCTTACGGGTGGACAACCGAACGTGTAGTTGTTACTATTTCAAATTCTCTAACATCTTGGGATGGGGTGGGGTGGGGTATTAACGTCTTTTGTAGTAAGAACTTCCAACTACGTTACTGATTTCTTTAACATTTGAACATATTCCAACTATGTTGTTATCTTCTCTATCAACTTCCAACTACGCTATCATCTTTTTTCCGACATCTTGCAGCTACGTTGTTATCTTCTCTCTCAACTTCCACCTGCGTTAGCGGGATGATTATCTATGTACATTATATAGATATTTTATACTTGAATGTGCATCCCACTTGGTAAGTGGTTCATGATCCATAATATACATGTATAAATAAATCTATATATATATAATATTATATAACCCATAGTACAATCCCGTATATAAGTGGGAATATTCCAGATATATGAGTGGGTGTATAAGCCATTTACTAAGTGGGATGCACCTGCGCTTTTCAGATCTGCAATTTGACCTAGGCCGCTGACAACATGAATCGAAAAGCCGCTGAGTCAGCGGCACAGGCGGCAGCTGCGGCCTTGGCAGCAGAGAGCATCTTGGCGAATTTGGGATGAAAACGGGCCATCAAACATGGAGGATGTTGATGGTATTTTATGGTATTTCAAATTGGATTTTTTAATGGGATTTGGTGGGATTGATGGGATTTGAACAGGATATACCCTCTGGTGTCATCCGCTCGCTGGAAAATTCCCATGGTGGATGTTCCATGGCCGCGTTGCCGGATGGGAAGCTTAAACCAGCCACTACTGGTACCCTCTGGTAATGACTAACGTAGCTATTGAAAATGGCCATTCATAGTGAGTTTGTCCATTAAAAATGGTGATTTTCCATAGTTATGTTAGTTTACCAGAGGGTACCCAATGTGCAAGATACATTCATGAACATTGGGGATTGACCTCTAGGTATCAAAAACACGGGCGATCAAAAATGGGGGTCGAGTCCTTCCGGAAACAATTTGGTGCCCCAATTGGATCCACTTGGTGGATTGGACCTTCAACCTCCAAGCAATGTATGAGAAAAATGTCGTTTTTAGTGAGTCAGACATTTTTCAACCAAAAACTCAGGATACAGTCTTTATGTCTTTGACCAGCAGAAAGGGATTGTGGCATCGATAAGAACAACGGTGTCTAATCTATGAAAATCTTGACGGCTCATCCCCAGAAGAGAAAAGCCACAATCTCAGAGTAGAATATATGATGTTCCCACCTGTTGAATGGCCACAATTCACTGGATGTACATCATGGTAAATCCCTCATTTTAGTGGACAAACCCAAGTAATGTGCTTGTTGACCACAATTCACTGGATGTAAATCATGGCAAAAAAACGAAAAATTCAGTGGACAAAGCCAAGTGATGCAATTGTTCAAGGCAAGCACCGGTGGCGCGTGGTGCTGAGACTTTGCAATCCCGCTTATGCAGTGGAGACATGTGGAGACCACAAAGCCTCAGAATTGGATCAATGAAGTGACAATCCGCAGGAACCCCCATCATATTTCTTTGTAAAAACCTATGGTTTCCTGCAGACATAGTTGGTTTCTGTTGAGAAGGTTACCCAATTGACTGCCGTTGACGGTTGAGGTTTCTTTCGTCGTCATGTAGAGCCGGAGCCAATCCTTAGCGAAGGCGAGATACAATTGAGTTTGGCTGCGGAAATGCAGGATGTAAGGACACGTTGGTTTCTCTTTTTCAAACAGACTAGAACCTAGTTCTATATTCATCATCCCCAACCAACTGGACAGGTAGTTTAGTCCTTTTGCTTTTGCATGCTTTTGCTATAATTAAAAATTTTAAATAGTCATAACCAGAGGCAATGATTTTGTGGACTATCAAAGATTGACCATCTTTCTATCTTTCTTTCTTTCTTTCATGAGCTATGGTTGGTGTCCATATTGGACAGCGCTCGATGTGAAACGTATGAATTCTGCTTGCGCAGTGTTCCACCCACCTCCAATGCAGCCAAGTCACATTGAAAATAAAACAAAAAACAACAGATAAGGAAATTAGCGAAGCAACAGCTGGAAACACTGCAAGACTATATAATTCTATATAAGTTAAAATAGTACTATAGTACATGTATAGTACTATATCGACTATACTTTAATTTATACATATACCTATATCTATAGTCTATAGTACTATGTAGTCGACTTTAGTACAATTTACTTCGTGATCTTCGTGTTTTTCCCCCATCATGAGATGGTCTCTGGAATCCGGGTGCGAGGCCAGCGAAGGGCTGGGGCTAAGCCAGGCAATGAACATGTCCCTAGCAGAAAATGGTTCAATTATGATGTTCAATTCAGAAAGTTATGTATATATAGTACTGTAATACCCTCTACTTTCACAGGATTTCCCATTTCCGGTATTTTATATCTTCCTTGCCTACAGGGGCTGACGAGTCATGGACTCAGAGTGACCTGCAGAAGTGCTTGGAATTCAGTAGTGGTTCGCCATTTCAATGGCCATGGTACCCTCTGGTTGTCCTCATTTTGATTTTGTTATGGAAATTGTGGAAAATTATGGAAATCGCCCATTGATAGATTATTTCTGATGATTTCCCTCTCAAAAATGGTGATGTCCCACAGCTACGTTGAATTACCAGAGGGTAAATCAAGGTATATCCATGTTTTCAGACATGGCTCGATACTTCCATTTCCCCAACATTCCCATGTGGCGGGGTATCATAAAGCAAGGTATCGGAAAAGAGGTTGGTCTATCAACAAAAACATATTAGGCCCAATATCGCGCTTGTTTTTTTTCTTAATCCCCAATATTGGGAAGCTTAGGGGGGTTATTTTCCAAACATTGTGAGGTTCTGGGAAAAGGTCGGTTCGTTTCATTAATCCCTCCTGTTGATTTGTGGAAGGGAGTTATACTACGTGGTTTATTGATGTAGATTGGGGTTTATAATGGTTTATATAAAATCCAATACTGTAATGGTTTATAATGGTTTATATTGGTCTATAATGGTTTATGGGTTTTTATTATGGTTATTGTTTTTTTTCATGGTTTATATAACATACTGTATCCCCTGATAATCCACAACAGCAATGTCTAGCAATCAGTACAAAATCCCATCCCAGCATTAAACACCCCCCAGCTGTTGAGAAACGGGGAATTGGAGTGGCGGCTGAGGAGTCCGCCTTTTGGCTTCTGGGTTTATTTCACGGCCTGAGACTTAGAGTCGTGCAATAGGCAAAGTGAGCGTCCACTGGTTGGTTATCTCAGTTGTCTCATGTTGAACTATTATGAACTATGCTTATATTCAACACAAATTCTTTGGCATGATCCGAAATGAATTTTCAATGAACTTCCTGATACTTCCGAACCTGGGCCACATTGGAAACCACATTTTTCAATGAACATAAAGGAAGCATTCCGAATGCTAAAGCTGCTAAGGTGATTGCTTTGTACTTCCTGTTTTGCAGCGGAGTCCGCTTCTGAGACCTTGGAGCTTTTTCATTATATTGGACCATCCCTAAGCGATGTTTACCAGAACCGAAGGCGACGAGTCCATTTTGCGAAAATGGCGAGGATACTGGCCATGAAAAAAAATAACTGGCCAGATAAGGAGAATATGATGATTAACGATTGACTATGGATGATTTACCATATTATGTATATATATATATATTATATCCATTTATATCCATCATGAGAATATGATGATGAACCAATGGATGGACTGCGTGCCAGGCTAAGGGCAGAACCCTTTGTCATACAGAATCCCTTCATCCTTGTAGGTAATCCCCAAACGAAGCCCTGGTTTAGTAGTGGATCTATTGATTTTAAGGGTCCAAAAACTGATGGTAGAACTAATGTATTTCATACATCGGGCTGTGATTATTCCAAGACACGTCCAAAATCCACATGTCCAGGTGCTGAAATTCTTCTGGGACTACTACACACAGTTCGATCCTCGCGATGAAAACAGCATGGTGCACCACTTTGTGACAGGTTTACCCCAGGGTAAACTAACATAGATGTGGAAAACCCATGATTTCCCCAGAAAAATAGTCAACAAATGGATACAAATGGTTGATTTTCCACATCTATGTTAGTTTACCGGGTAACTATCGGATGTTCAGATCAAGTCCTAGAGATATTAACTGAAAAATCACTGGACTTCACCTCACCCAACTTGGTGTACGAGAAATACTATATTTCAATAACTTGATCCAGAATCTTGGCCGAGGTCACAGAAAGAATTGTATTTGACCGTGGATAGCTCCTTCGAAGAAGTGCTCCTCTCAGACGTTGCCCGAAAAAAAATGCTGAAGGCTTCTGAAATCACCAGCAAAACAGCTGCGATGTTGGGGATGTGGGTCCAATTTTTGTTGGTTTCCTTTGAAGTCCACCGGTTGATCGTCGAAAATAGGGGATTTTTAGGATCCCAATTGCTGATCAACGACTAAGTGCTCGACCTTGGGGTTTCCGAAAAGATGGGTGTAGACTCCTGGAAAAATGGACGAGTGATGTTCTAATGTTCTGGAACAGATTGAAACCCCATTGAACCCCCCAGTGTCCCCAGATTTTACGACCCTTAGGATTAATGTGGACAAATCGACTCTCCCATCAGGTCTACCATGAAAAGTTCATCCATGACGAAGCAGAGGACTCACTGCATGTCCCCATGCAACAGCTGTGGGGCAGACTGGGACCTTCATTTGGGTGGAAACGTTGGGAACTTGGAATCATGGAAAACTATGGAAGTTGGTTAGAGAAGACAATCTAGAGGAATTCGTGGTATTTGTTATGTAGCTCTAGCTCCAACAAAAATGGCAGAGGGAGATGCCACCTGAATCTGGGAATGAATAGCCAGTGCAAAGTTTATTTTTGTTACTTCCATGTTGTACCTCCATTGTTGCGACCGCAAACATATGCAGTAACATGTCCTATTTTATGTGCCACTATTTTAGGACTGGATTTTACTTTTCTGCATATTTTCTGGGGGGTTACCCTCTGGTTATTTAATGTAGCTATGGAAAACACCATTCTTAATGGGTAAATCATCATAAATCATCTATAAATGGGTCATTTTCATTCATTTTCCATAGCAATGTTAAATCACCAAAGGGTATCAGAGGGTACTATTTTTTAAAATCTATTCTTCTTGGTGAAAAGTCAGCACTTGGTGACCATGGTCTCAGGACTTGCGATACCGCTGGACGGTGGTCCGGCCCAAGGTACTGAATATCCTGCAGGCGGCTAAAAGGGTAGGTTGGGGCATTACCCCTATAAATCAACCATTTTGGGGGAATATTAACCATAGAATCCATATTGAACCCATGTTTCTGGGGTCACAGTATGTCCAATTGGAATATATTATTCCATTAAAGAAATTGGTGGTTTGAAACATTCTGCAGGTGTTTTCTGATTATCCGGGTGAAAGTTTGTTTTTTTGACTTCTAAATATGCAACATTCCGGTGGTCTGAACATTCATAGTTTAACCAAAGTCATATCCAATGATCCTGCTGATGAATGTGTATTTTTTTGACTTCGAGTCTAGACATTGGAGTGTCCAATGATCATGATGATGATTGGTTTCTGAGCGTTTATGTTTAGCTACGAACATGGTGATTGATGAATGAATTGACATAAAGCAGGGTTAACTGATGAACTGTGTTGAACAATAAGTGATAACGGGGGCTGAAAGTGCTTTAGTGATCCTGGCAAGGCAGATGTTTTAAGGATGTGTTCCAGTTTCGGGAAAAAGTGCTCATCTTGGCACATCTAGAAAGTGCTTACGTTGAAACCATGAGAGACCATGAGTTCGGAACCCGAAAATTGAACGTTGACCCAAGTTGACCGCCCACATGTGCCATGGTCGACACACAGATTGTTTTCCCATATTTGGGGATGGTCATCAATGTCATCAATCCATACTGCTTTATATAGCCATTATAAGGACTCCCAATATGGGATAGATGACAAAAAAACACATAAACTATATATATCATGGTTTGACCATGGTGCAGTACATATGCTGTTGTTGAATATTTATAGTATTATCCTGATTTGGATGAGTTTGCGGATTGATAGGCTGACAACGACATTTTGGCAACATGGCAAACCCAATGATACCCCTCCAGTGAGGATAGCTATTCAGAGGGGTTCTCCAACATATTTGGGGAAAATGATTGCCACAAGTGGTATAAACGATGATGTTACCTTTTTATTTGGCAAATTCATCCCCCAAACATACCTGGGGTGTTGGGAGCAACTTGGAATAGCCATTAATTTCCTACTAAATCAAGTAAATCCCAACAATATGTCCAATGACCTCGCATTTTTTTGGCGTTTTGTGTCCTTGCCGGCAGGCAACAACCTTCTACCCATGGTTGCCATCCGTGGCGGCGTGGGAGCATCGCAGGCGGATCCGTCATCCCCAATGACCCTTCCGTTGTGGGTGGGATTCCAAGCAATCCATGAGTTATCAACAGATAGATGTCATGGATATATGGGTGGGATTCTATGACATTGCTTTACCAACAGTTATAAGATGTCATTCCAGTTGTCTACTATAAGCTACAAAAGAAAGTTCCAGTTAGCCAAAATGACCAACGTATGTCGTTCAGTATGGGCCAAACTTGAAGGCCCGACCACGAAAAATGATGAGATATGATGAGGTTTTTCCATAGACAAAGCCACATGACTATGATAGATGGGGAATGATGGGGATAAACCCACTGATTAGATGATAGATCTTCCAATTGGGTTTATCTAAGAGGTTTTTCCATTCAGACAAACCCACATGGACCTCGTCTGAATTCCCTCGAAGCTTTCCAGCTTTCCAGTTCCTTCACTTCCCTTGTGGCGCAGGATCAATGAGGCCTTACAAAAGGACGTGTTTTATCTTCGTCAGTTGGCTCGACAGCCACTGGCCGAGATCAGCATTGATAAGGGAGTCGCCGTATATGAACAGCCAAGTTTCATGAGGTTTGCAATTGTAGATGTAGATATGATTGACAGTAACCAACATATACCAACACCTGCTATAACTGATTGACATGCATTGACATTGATGAGCATTAATTGATAACATGCGTATCCAACACTTATGATGATTATGTATATAAATAAAATAAATAAATATATAATGATCGAAGGAAGTTTAGAAGTCAAACTTCCGACAATATGGACAGATGAAAAGCAGAGATGGGAAGAGTCAGAGAGAAGAGAAGAGTAGAAGAGAGAAGATCAGAGAAGAGAAAGAGTCAG
>Ga0126342_10003742_pt1 | contig 25450 bp, 21 predicted proteins | sample Cyp1metagenome_FD_92528 | JGI IMG/M metagenome (GOLD analysis project Ga0126342, IMG submission 92528) | Coral microbial communities from Lord Howe Island, Old Settlement Bay, Australia - Cyphastrea 1 metagenome | ecosystem: Host-associated > Invertebrates > Cnidaria > Coral ... | reverse complement strand
GCCACGCCTGCCACGGAATTTGCACCTTGTCGCCACTGGACGCAGCCCTGCCAATGCGATTTGCAAAAAACACGCAACACGACACGTCTAAAGTGCTGCGCCTGCCACGAAAAATGACGATGGGCACGTCCAAAGTGCTGCGCCTGCCACGAAAAACTGCAACACATCTTCTGAAAACGTAACAAAAGTATTGCGCCTGCCACGCAAAACGACTTTCGACGCGTTCCAGAACACGTCTGAATGTCACGAAGTGCCACGCCTGCCACGCGAAACGAAGCAACCAGACGTCGGAAACCTCCAAAAAGGACCACCTCTGCAAAACTTCCCATAGGCACGGCCATACGGTCCTCACACGAACGGTTGCGGACGGTTGCGAACGGTTGCGGACGCGGAAGCAACGTCGAGCGAACACACCCTCAACCCCCAGACCCCCAGAGTGAAACGGGAACCCTTGCTACGCATTCGGGAAAAAACGTGACGTGGTATATAAACCAAACTGTCATTGAATTGGGAACCATCAAACAACCACAGGGTATAAACCAACCATGTATATCAACCATTATAAAGTTTAAAAACTAACCATGGTATATAAACCATGGTATATAAACTCATGATACATCAACCATGGTATCAGGGTAAATTATAACGACCTCACTGCGACCTCACTGGAATCATAGTTAATAAGGGGAATCATCCCCAAATGGCCTTAATTCAGGTTAGTGAAATATTATAATTTACCCAGATGGTATATAAACCAACAGTCATTGAACCTTGCAGCCAAGCCGCGCTCCAGGTTTTGCAGCAGATCGGCGATATCGTGCAGGTCCAGGACACACCCGGCGTCTTGATTCAACTGCAACAAAGGTGCATTTTAATTAGGCCAACATGGTGATTTTGCCGTAAAAATATATCAAAGATGATGGCTATATGATCAGCAATGTTGGATTAAAACAGGCAAACTTAGGGAGGTACAGTAACCAGCAACAAACTGAGAGTTGATGTATATACTGTACGCAATTCAACCAGCAGACGCCCCCCAGGGCCCCAGGTTCTTGCGATGAACCACGGATGCATCCCCAACAATACCCTGAATGGGTTGTAAAAATACTTATCAAACGGTAGGTTTGCAATTGGGTTTGCCATATGATTGCCAGATTAAAGTGGAAAACTGGACCCTCGTGGGCGCCAGGAGCTATATCGCGAGAACAGCCCTTTGCACATGTAACTTGGCTCAACCCCGCTGAATTGGGTTGGCTGATGAAAGACGTAAAACCAACCTTCAAAACGGTGGTGAATGTGAAGTTGAGAGTTGCGTTGGTTTAAGTTACATATTGATCTATATTGATGTACTGTATGTTTGCGTATATTTATGTATTGAGTTGTTTTATGGACATCAAACATACGTGGTAAGTTTATATGTGTATATATATATATATATATACATATGTATGTATGCATTTGTGTATATATATATAGGTGTGTGTGTATAATTATATTGAGTACAACCTCAACCCTTTTGTGTCCATGTACCATGTCCATGTCGTGCAACAGGTTTGACCAGGTGGTGGCCATCAATGGCCACGTGATCACCAGCATGGAAGACTTGCCTGAGGCGTTGGCTGGCTGGGCCTACCATCGGGGGATCCCTGGGGGCTAAGGGCGCTTTATAGGTGGTGAACTACCAGCAAAATCATAGGAAAACCACAGGAAAACCATAGGAAAATACCATGAAATGGTGGTTTAGTGGTTGTTTAATGATGATTTAATGGTAATTTCAGGTGAACTACCCTCTGGTTATTTAACATAGCCATGGAAAATCACCATTTTAAATAGGTAAACCCAGGCAAACCATCTATAAATGGGCTCTATTTACCATGGCAAACTGTTAAATAACCAGGGGGTAATGCTAATGATCAATGGTTACCCCTATTAATATGTGGTTCATAATAGTTGGTTTCCTGAAATCAACTGGAGATCAGGTGATTTGATGTTATGGTTGGTTGCCCCTCAGTCAACTGAAGTCAGTAATAGTTGGTTAGTATTTGATATTAGTAATTAGGTGGCTTTCATAACACCATCATTCAGGTCTAGAGTCTTAGAGGGGGGTTCAAGATAAGCAGTTATATAGCTGGTTTGACTAACCCTCATGGCCCAGCCAAGTCATTGATATATAGATTTGATTTAGATTTCTATGATGGTATTGGTGGGCTGTTGCTGTTACACATGCTTGTCGATGTCCATAGGGACGTGCTTCAAGCGGTTTTCCATCGTTCAACTGTTGGAATATGTCGGAATGGTTGATCCAAAGAATTTTGCTTCCCCTATGTAAACTACCCTCTGGTAAATTAACATAGACCCTGAAACTGACCAATTTACTGGAGGGTAGCATTCATGTGGAAAGCCGATGGTTTCCCTAGGAAAATGATCTACAAATCATGGGTTTTCATGGGTTTGCGGCCCCGATGAATTTTTTCCAGCTTGGATTTCCATGGCATCATATTACCAGATGCCACAAACATCCAATGAGGATAGGGTTACCATCTGGTTATTTAAGATAGCCATGGAAAATGGCCCATTTATAGATGGTTTACCTGGGTTTACCTATTAAAAATGGTGATTTTCCATGGCTATGTTAAATAACCAGATGGTATAGGATTGGCTTAAGGGAACATTTACAGGAAACCTCAATATTTAGTAATTTTTCATGGCAGCCATCATGGTTTGACTCGCAGGAAGTGCGGACAGGGAACCCTGGTGCGTGCTCAAGCGTTTGCCAGACAGTGACTGGACGTGACGACGCAAGAACTGGTCTGGTTTCAAAGATGATCGGATTCCAAAGAAAGAGAAGGCTTCCCAAGATTCATGTGATATGTTTTTTCCACTTGAAAATACTTGAAAACTGTACTGCGAGACATAATTGCCGCTACTGTGGAGTAGCATTGCAGGCAGATTCACATGTTGCGGAAGTGCAGGGCAAATCATAGCATTATCACACGTTTAAGTTTGACATGTTGGCTGGCAAGGCTAGCAGGAGACTGGATAGAGTCAATAAGAGGTTCATGCGTGTGTTTTTTTGGGGGGAGCCAGTAAGAAGCATGACTTTATTGATCAATCCTGCAATGATTGGCGTTCTCCTTTTTTGATTTACCTATATACATAACTAATAATTTAACTATGCGTTTTTTTGGCGCTCCAGCTTGCAAGGGGAGCAGTCAATATTTGGTGGACCTGTGATCATACCCCATCAGGCAGTTTAGAGTTTAGAGCCTTGCTTGTTATAAGTGATGGGTATAGCTTCTGGTAAGTTCACATATGACGTATCTATGGAAAAGTCGCCATGTTTAATACGGAGGGTAGACATTCCACCCGGCCTCGGGGCTTCCCTGTTGAGGTCTTCCCCAGCCTTGCTTCGTACTTTTGGCATCCTACAGCGGCCTGACCTGGACATTCTGGACCTGGAAACACTGGATCTTGGGAAAGTAGACTTCAACTGAGCTATTTGAGCTTCCAAGATTCATCCAGATTCTGTGTTTAGCAGTTTAGATCCAGCTTTGGACCCACAAAATCAAAAAAAACAAAAAGAAAACGGGTCCATTATGGCTCAAATTGAATGAGCTGCAGTCCCACAGTTTTGGCATGAATTTTGGCCTTGTGTTCCAATTGCGGCAGATCATGCAGCTGGCACTACTTTAAAAGAATGAAGGGTAGTGATGTGTTGGAAATGGTTTTGGCATGATTCTAGTTAGATCCATAATTCGATCCATTTAGCTCTTGTTGCTGATCTTTATCACAAAAAATCACCAAAAATCCCTAGAAATCGATTTTCTTTTCCCAAAATTCTGCACCAAATCCCGGGGTTTACCCTCTAAAAATCGAATCACTAAGGCCTTAATGACACGAGCTCCTTTTGGCTACAGGCCGACCCACTGGTGGGTGATGGTTCAGCATCCAGCTTTTTACACAGCCATTGTTCTGAGGAAGCAATGGCAACTTTTACGACATAAATAATGGGTGCTATGTTGAGCTTCAACATATAGGTGGTTTATGGCTTTGCCAGTATCAAATGATGTCACATGAATCGTGTTTGCATGAATTGTTTAATGGGTATCGATTAGCCGTTAAGATTAGCCATGTTTTGTTGCAACCACTCAGTGGCCAACACGACCTGTAGAAAACGATTTTGTGTGTCCGTTTTCCACTTCAGGTCGAATGCACCGAGACGTACAAGGTGGTGCCCCCTAGATAGTTTGGCGGTTCTTTTTCCGGTAGATATAATTCATGGACGTTCTGCGGGTTATATATAAACCAACAAACATGTGTTCACTGGGCAGCACCACCCTGTACCAATCCTCCAGCTGCTACAAACCTCCCCATATGACCTCAGCAACAAAAGCAGCTGCCACCGGGCACTGGCTAAAACCTTGGCTGGGTAATGATGGATAGTTGGATATTTTAAATTTTATTGTTCCATCAGCAAAAATATTTACACACGCACATACACACACATACACATATATATAAATATACTTATGTATTATAATATATTATATAATGTATTATATATGTTATATATATATATATTATAATATATATATATAAGATTATAGTATATAATTCATTGATGTATTTATATGTATTGACTTAGCGGCTGGAAGAAAGATTTCGGGTATCTAAGAATCGCCGGGTAAATCTGCATCAACAGCTCTTTTGGGGATATGTTTGAACCATAGACATCCAACCACCATGACAGGATGACTTCACCGCCAGGATCCGAGTGCCGACGGATCAGCAGGGCCACATCTATTTCAGCCACTTCATTAGCATGGTGAAAGTGGCCATGATGGAGGCGTCTCTGGGGCTGGGGTTGTTTATGGCTGTTTACTGCCATCAACTCGTTGTGGTTGAGGTGAAGATCAAACGGGAATAAACCATGGGGAATTGACAAACCAAACATGTTGCAAGTTAGCGCCCAACATTCGGGGATTGTCACATTTGGGGGAACTATAGCCAATATAAATTGTTGATCAATGGTGGGATGGATGATCATACCTCGTATACCCTGATTGGCTATTGCACACGTGAGGATGTTCCTGTTTTGTGGAGTAAAATGCGCCAACATATTGTGATTTTGAAGTTGTGATGATAAACAGTGCGCTTTGGAGTGCCCTATTTTCAAACAGCCAGTTGTCATTCATGTGGAATCATACAATACATGCATGTGCCATTGTTATTTTCATGTCATTTTCAGTGGTGGTATTTTCATACTTTGGCCGTGTTCCGAACATTTGATATTATCCCCACTTCTCTCAGTGGGAATTTTCAGGAACCTAAATTGGAGGTACCATATATAAGGCCTATATAAGGCCTAAATTTCAGGGAATATCCCCTCAAAATTTGGTCTTATATGGTACAGTACCTCCATGTTAGGATCCTGAAATTCCCATTGAACTTTTGTTAGCTCAGCAGGTTCCAATCAAATACTTTGAAAGAGATATCTAGAGGTTTCCTAAAATAGGGGTACCCCACTATGGATGGTTGTGGAAAATCCTATTAAAATGGATGAGAGAGAGGGGTACCCCGGGTACCCCCGTTTCAGGAAAGTGTCATCTATGTGTCGGGATCATCCGAGCAAGATCGAAGCATACCATAGCCAACTCCTTAGGTTCGCTGGTGACGTCCTCATTTTTTCTGCTTGAATTGTGCAAATCTTGTGTGGCAAATCTTCTGTATTGCAGCTGAAATCCGTTGTTGTTGGTGGGTTGGGTTTTGGTTATATAGTTACAGTAAACTAAGTTGCAAGTTTTGTTGGTTAAACTCAATTTTTCTGGTGAACTCCGTTTTGTTGCTTCCCACAATTGGACAAAGACTTGATAAAAGGATACCCTACAGGAAACCACCAGTTCTAGCAGGTAAACAAATGTTTTCCCCCATTTCCAAGGGTTAATGCAAGGGTTAATTTCCTGTTGTTTTCAACAATGTGGCCACCCCCCAGTTATGAGTTGGTTTAGATAATCCCCTTCATTGTATAGATAATCCCGTTCATTCCCCATGAAATCCCGTAGACAAACCATGAATATCTCATCAAAATCAGAAACCACCCGATTTGTACCATCTGATAATTTGGCATAGCTATGGACAATATTGGAAAATCATCCTTTTAGTATATTTCAATAGTTAAATCATCCGTAAAAGGAAATGTTCCATGTTACTGTAAATAACCGGAGGGTATGTTTGTCGATTTGTCGCCTTGAGAATTCCAAAAAAAATGTGCGGCCAGGAAGCCTCAGCACAGGAGGTGATTTTTGCCAACGACCCGCAGGTAGAGACATGGATCGGAAAGTTGATTTAATCATCAAAGAAGGGGAATTTGACGCATGAATAGTGGATTCAATAAATATGATTCAATCTAAGCAATTTAATTAATATAGTTTCAGATGATTTAATTTGATTTATATATATATATGTTTGTGATTTATATGTTTTTTTTGGGGTGGGATTTATATGAAATATGTTTAAAAAATATGTTTTATTTGGTTGAATGTGAGTGATTTAATTGTGTTTTAGCTTGAATCATATTGTTGGCTCATGTAATTCAAAATTATGTTTAACATGAATTAAGGGTGTTGATAATTTATACCTTCAATGGGTTCAACACACCCAAAAGCAGATTTGACCATCAATGATGTCATGGGGACATGAATCGCCATCAATGCAATATTTCAACCATAAAACGCTGGGATTTCACCAACGGATCATTGGGAGGATTGCGTCAGGATGGTTGGTTGTCATCACTAACAATATGGTACCCTCTGGCAATTTAACATAGCCGCAATTCTGAAAAAATATGAAGGATTTTGACAGAATTGCAATGTTGAATTTGGGATGATGATTCACCATGGGATTTTGAGTTCCATCTCACAGATTTCAGGCGCACTGTCAGATTTGATCGATCGTGAAAACGATCAATTGGCTGAAACTACATCCTAACTTCAGAAGACGACCCCTTTCACATGATCATTTTGCTTGAGAAATCACCTGGTCTTCGAAAGGGGCAAGTTGCCCCAAAATCGATGAGTTTCGGCTTGATGTCGCTGCTGCTAGTTGTCCCATTTTGTCCCCCTGGTGTTGCCTCGAAAAACCAGGGTTATCCATAGGAATCCCCGAGATTTTTTGCCTCTGGTTATCGGTTTCGTGGCTAGGAAAGTCCCTTAAATAAATAGAGGTTTCGGAATCGCTGGGAAATATATCAAACTATGGTGGGGGGATTTTCCATTCACTTTCCGAAGTAGCTTTCGCAACTAAGCTTTCCCCCTCCATTTAACGCTACTTTAAATGACCATAGTAAACCAATTAGGTAAATATTTACCATATATAAATATATATAACATATACAACATCATATATAACTACCAATTTGTTTTTACCTGTAGTCTTAAGTTAAACCTATAATTGACCTGCAAAAATATGGTGACTTTCCACAGCTATGTCAGGTCAAGGTGGACATCCTGCGTGGTGGTTCGCGTCTGCGCCGTGCCACGCAAGAAGGAGCGGGTCCAGGGAGCTGCCCTTTTCGGGGCGGGGGCATGGCACTGGTGGGTCTAGATTTGTTGGATCAGGACCTGTTGGATCCATCAAGATCCTTAAAAACATACCCTCTGGTAAACTAACAGTTTGCTATTGAAAATGGCCATAGAAACAGTGAGTTTTCCCATTCAAAATGGTGATTTTCCATAGCCATGTTAAATTACCAGAGGGTAATCCAACTGACCAGAAAAATGGCTACCACCAGTTGGTTCTGGATCGCGTTTCAAGGCAAATGCTTTAAATAGGGAACCCCTGGAGATAGCGCCGAGGGGTGCTCCGGATGTTGGGAGCTGGATGGTGCAGGCAATATAGTGTTATAATGTGTTATAATGTGTCATATATATATAATATACCCATAGGATCCATGTATGGTATATATGCTAACATTTGGGGTATATTGATGGTAAATGTACCATATATGGCAGCACCATGGATCCTATGGGATATACATGGATATCTGTGAAAAGAGGGGCTCCGAAATCCACTCTGTTATCATCATACTTTCATTGAGATAGCTATTTTGGGGGGCAAAAAAACCATGTTCAGACACATGGAACTCAAGAGATCGAAAAAAATGTGTGATATGGACTGCATGGTCACCACGGCGACCATGTATGGACATATGCATATATATATATATACAGATACATGCATGCACATTTCACTATACACCACGCAATATAACAATATATAACTTGTATATATTATATATTATATATATATATAATATATAATATATATATGATTATATGTACATATACAAATGCGTGCGTGAATCACCATGCGTGGCATGCATACTAGTGCAGGGCATATTCAGTTTAACATAGCCACATCGCAGACCACATCGCAGGATTGGACGCTCTGGCTTCGGAACTGCAAAACTTTACCCAAGAACTGGAGAAGAAGACCTTCCTCCCAGTCTCTTCAGCAGCTTGCCGTTGATCATGCTGTGATTTCGATGCGGGTGCATCTTTGATTTATGAAACGCTGACGGATACACAATGACTGGCTAAAGGCGTTGTTTTTTTTAAAGTTGATTGCATCCAATTTTGGATCTTTTGACCCTTATTCGGAAACAATCCCAACACGCTGAAGAAATCCCGAGTACTCTTTATTTTCGAACTGGAGCCGGGGAACCGTTGTTTTTTTTTGGGGGTTCCTTGACCCAGAGATGCCGAGAGCCATATAGCTATCCCTTTGCCGGTCGCCGGCACGAGGATATAGGGCGCATGCATCACCTGGGATTGCACCACTCAGCTCAAGCTCCAACACCTCTAACCGATGCTCGGCGAAAGTCGAGTGTTTCTTTCGGTGCTGGGGATTGTTTTCTTTTTAATTGGCTTTATCACATTTTATCACCATTAATGGGGTTTAACCAGAAAAAAATGGTGGTTTGATTGTTTGATGGTGATTTCATTGGCATATATTGGCATTATTATTTAATCTATATTGATCTATTAACGGAGGTTAACCCTCAACAATGGTGACTTTATGAGAATATAACGAAGTTTGGATGTGATTTCCAGGAAGGACCTGGATTTGTGGCTTAGATGTTTCGTGGTTTCATGGAACACCCACTACTTCGGGAATCTAAATATGTGCATTTTTCTGGGGGGGTGTCCTTATAAGCAAATCCAAGTGTATGCTCCAGATTCACGAAAATAAGCGGCTTGATTATTAAAGGGAACATCTGCAGGAAAGCAGGGTTGTAAGCACTACTCTTTTTTCGGGGTTACCAATCGGGTTACTATGATACATAATATGTACCTAGACCATCCAAATACCTTGAAAAATGTTGCAATATATATATATATATATTTAATATTCAATATTCGACTGCCATTTTTCTGGTGACTTACGTTTATCAACAGCGAATAGCCCAGTGGCTGGGAGGATGGGAGGTGTGTCTGAAGATAGGCTAGAAATGATGGGCGACCACTCGCTTGTACACATGACCTTCACCCCGCTTGTGCACGTGAGTTTCTCGCCATGACTTACATACATATACATTTACATATACATATTCAAATGCATAGATATATATATATATAGACATATACATAGACATATACATCGACATATACATAGACATATACATAGACATATACATAGACATATACATAGACATATACATATACATAGACATATACATAGACATAAACATAGACATATACATATACAGTCATATACATATAAATTATGCAAACATACAAACATACAACACATACAAACATACAAACACACATAGACACAGAAACATAGACAGATAGAAACAGTAGTAGTAGTAGTAGTAGCAGCAGCAGCAGCAGTAGCAGTAGCAGTAGCAGTAGCAGTAGCAGTAGCAGTAGTAGTAGTAGTAGGTGGTCATGTGCGCAAGTGAGGGGTTGACCAAAATTATGGAAATGGGAAAATGACGATTGACCAGTGGAATGATGTGGAATGGGGTGCTCTATTTTCAGACACACCCATTCCTTGACACCAGCGATTCCGACCGACGTCGAGGGACAGACCAATGCCAAGAGTAGATTGCGTATTCCTGTTGAATCCTCTCCACCTCAATCAATTTGTCACTGAGTACTATCAATTTTTGATGTTCATTTTTGCGGAGACTTTGTTTCCAGAGTTTTGGCATTCTTCATGGCCTGGAGTTGGTGAACACCGTGATGTTTCCTGTAGACTTTCCCTGAAAAATCCATGGAAAACCATGGACCATGGCGCGCTTTTTTTGGCGCGAAATTGACAGTTTCGGTCAGCCAGGACTATGACATGGTGAGCCATTTGATGCAGATCTTTGTTGAGGACATCCACTGAAGTGGTGCCAATTATCTATATAACTGGGCGATGGGAAACCACCAACTTCCAAGAATCCTCATCTACAAATCAGGACCAATCCATTTTAATTGGTTTGATGACCATGTCGCTCAGAAGACTTGGCCCTTTCCGGTGCCAGTGCATTGAACGTGTCCCGGCATCCAGTGATTCCAGTGGTTCTGTCGGTAAATCTCAGCAGTTTGGTTGTTAGGGATGCCGCATGCTTCATTTGTTGCACATGTTGACATCACTATGTTTTTGCCCATCAAACTCAACCATGAGCTATCTAAACTTGGCTGTGCTGATTCTCATTGTTTGTCCACGCAATGTGGTCCCATCCATTAGACATGCACCATAACCATCCATAACCCCTAATCTACTTCTGAGCCAGCTTTTGTGGTAGCCCACAATAAGCCACCAGAAATCTGGCGTATATCATGGTATGCCCTATATGGGTATGGATCAATACCTATTAATACCATTTTAAGTGGGATGCACATCCATTTACCAGTTATTTTGATGTTCACCAGGTACCAGGGTTTTGACCCATCCCCATATAGTCAGGTGGTTTTTAGCCACCAAATAGTTTTTAGATCGTCTTAGCCACATGGTACCGGCACAATGAGATGCATCCACCAGGAGTTGGCCATTGGAGTTTCGCTGCCACTCTGGCGCGCTGTGAGGGAGGATAACTTGGAGGCCCGGGCCCCGGGGCGCCGCATGGCGCCGCCGGGGGCGGGGTGGTGAAGGGACGGCTGCGGGTTGAGCCGTTATTTTGAGTGGCATGTGGTTGGAAGATCTTGGAAGGTGTTTGAAGATGTTGGAAGATGTTGGAAGATGTTGAGGGTTCGAAATGATATTTGAAGATAGTGTTGGATACACACTTTTAGTTGGGCATATGGTCAGCCTTTTGGGGCCCAGGACTGCCGGCTGCTGTTGCAAGATCAAGCAGACCCCAAGTTGGCCGATGGCAAAGGGTTTCTTGGCTGTGGAGGGCCCCTGGGCCACAAAGGGCCGCACTGCATCACTGTGCCATCTCGAAAAAGTGTGGTAGTCCCCAGATGCTCCATTCATTCGCCAATATTTCACATTTTTAGCGCCAAACTCAGGCTTTCTGTGCCAGTGGGATTGAACACAGCTGGTTGGTGGTTTGGAACATGTTTTATTTTCCATTTCATATATGGGATGTCATCCTTCCCATTGACTTTCACTCCATCATTTTTCAAGATGGGCACATTGCACCACCAACCAGCCATATGATTCATTGGATCAGGTATTAATCACTAATAACCATGGTTATTGCACCACTATTCATCACTATTAACCATGGGCACATTGCACCACCAACCAGCCATATTAAGTAGCTCCATGCCGGTCCCTCCGAGTGCTTTTTCAAGGACCACAGCTTTGCACATTGCGGCTGAAGCACGGTCCATGGAGGCCTTTACATGGGAGCCGTGGAGCTATATATATATATACATAGTGGTGCCCCATAGATAGCTAAGTTGGTTTATATCTATAGTAGATATATCTATAGTTGATGGGCTTATAAACCAACTTATAACTGGGGGGTACCACATTGTAAATATATATGTGTGTGTAAACAGAGAAGGATAGGGGCGCAATACGATGATTGGATACAGCATCTACATCGGTTGGATGTTTTGTGGTCAGTACCAAATACTCCAAATTATGATATGTAAATTACCCTCTGGTAATTTAACATAGCTATGGAAAATCACCATGCTACTAATGGGAAAATCCACTATTTCAATGGCCATTTTCAATAGCTTTTTGTATGTTTACCAGAGGGTATCGCGACATGAACATCACAATGTAATTTGTCCATTACCCATAGGATCCATGTATGCCATATATGGTAACATTTACCATCAATATACCCCAAATGTTAGCATATATACCATACATGGGTCCTATGGGTTATGACAACACCAGGGTTTCCCAGTCATTGAGCAATTCCCAAGTCGGCAATGGCCCGATCCCAAAATTTCCACGGATGAGCATGATACGTTCGCATTGAAATTGCGCTACTGTCTACCCTTTGGTCATTTAACATAGCTATTGAAAATGGCCATTTATAGTGGATTTTCCCATTGGAAATGGTGATTTTCCATGGCTACGTTAAATTACCAGAGGGTACTGTCTATTTTGTCAAACGCATATGAAAAAACAGGGCATATGCAAATCATCCAGTGGATAAATCACATTAAATCCATATGTTCGATGGTGAAAATCATTTTTTTGGCTGGCTAATGCTAATTCTGCATTTTGGATGATTAAACACGTTGCTTTAGGATTAGCGAACTGTTTAGGAACTGTTCAATGGGTTATAAAGCATCATATCTCCCAATTCTAAACCATTTACTAATAGGAAATATAATGTTGGTTAACAATTTATCTACACCTACTCCTATTCCATTTATGTAATGTTAGCTAACCATTAACTAATATATAGTGTTTATTAATGTTAGTTAATGTTTACTAACATTAACTAACTCCATGGCCTTCCATTTTCGTCCAGGTTCGCATCCCCGTCAGGTTCTCAAGCTTTTGCTGGAGCAAGGCGCCTCAAGCACGGCAAAGGATCACCGCGGACGAACGCCGGCGCATTGCCTGCCGTTGACAGTGGTGGGGGGCCCTGGGAAAAAAACTGGGAAAAAGCTGAGGATAGCTGGGGAAACTGGGAAAAACATGGAGATTCGTGGTTTTTCGGGGTTGGGCGAACGACCATACTTTGACTATTTTGAACTGGAGCCGTTCAGAAAGTGACTGTTTCATACTGTTTCAGGGTTCGTGGCTATTTCAAAGGTCCAGCAAAGTTGCCGCATCACCATTGTTGTGGCCAATTTGTTTATTGCAATTTCAATACGTAGTGCCAAAAACGGATTGCAAACGGCAGTGAAGTTGCCATGGGGCTGATTTGCAGAGATTTCAACAGCTGGAACTTGCTTAAATCAAACACATGCCTTCAGGTCTGCCTTTATCCTTTCAGTGCTCATGGATTTGCAATGTTTTGTAATGTGGTAAACCCAATGCCATAAACCTACCATTTGGGGATGGCCTTTACAAACCTACCATTATGGTGATGACTTGAAAATGATTTATGGCATTGGAATTGGGTTTACCACATTGCTTATAACATTTATAACCCTTCAGTGAGGACACGGTTCAGCCGGAAAAGAACCTGATGTCATCGTAGTCCAATGCGGAATTTGCATCCTCGTCAGGACAGCAAAACTTCCGAGCTCATTGAGGTTTTCATGGAGGACATGACACGGGCGGAGCTGTGTCCGGTCGCACGTTTCGTCGCTATTATTGGGTGAACCAAAAAATGCCATGGGCTTTTAATTTCCGCACTCGCCAAGTTGAGCGCAAGACTTACTGTAAAGTTTATTTGTTTGTCAAGTGTGGTCGATGGCAAGGTCGAATGATGAGCAATGACAAGCTTTTACTAGTAATGGACAGTAATGGTATGTTATGGTCTATGTTATGGTCTAAATGAACATGTAATACACTTTTCTTGCCGATTCTTGCGTTTATTTTTGGAATACCGTCTGGTAATTTAACATAACTATGGAAAGATCCACCATTTTTCATGGGAAAATCCACTATAAATGGCCATTTTCCATAGCTATTTTGACATAACCAGAGGGTAATTCATGATGTACCTTCGATATTTACCTGGTTTGGTTGCCACATGTTGCCAGCATTTTCGCCAGGAACATGCATCGCTGCACGTGAGGAACAAAGCGGGCGTTTCAGCTCCTGGGTTGCCTGGGCTGGTGGTTCTTGAAGTTTGGGTGCTTAGATATAGCTTGTTGGTTAATGGTTGATTGATGGATGGTAAAATTGGTAAATGGATAATTGATGATATTGATGATATGTTAGTTTACCCTCTGGTTATGTCAAAATAGCTATTGAAAATGGCCATAGAAATAGTGAGTTTTCCCATTAGAAATGGTGGATCTTTCCATAGTTATGTAAACGTTTACCAGAGGGTAGCTTGTATGTAGTATATCCCAAATTATATAGCTAACTTCACTGGGTATTCGGCCAATGCTAAACCAAAAGAACCGTTCTGGAAAAGACGGCACCCCGTTCCCATCTGTGATTGGCCCTGGAACACCTTGCCGCTTGGGCACAACTATGGTTGGTGGTTACTTGCCACCAACTGGGGCGAATCAATGCAGTATTTGTTGGTTGAATTCTCATTCGCTTGGCTTCAATCCAGATGTCAATTCCCTCAAAGCTGTGAAAATTTCCTGCTGGTTGAGTTCCCTTTTCTATTGGACAATCTGACTTTGATTCTGGTAGAATCCCCATGTGGATTAATGAAGTTCACACTTCCATTGGTTCAGTCGCAAAAAGAGCGAGAAATATGTAGAAATGACATGGTGACCCCCATTGGCCAACATATTTGTTCAGGGGGGTTGAAGCTGCCAAACTATTCAACTGTGTATGCATTTGTGTATATGTATATGTATATGTATATGTATATGTGTATGTATACATATATAAACAAGTGTGTGTGTGTGTGTTTATGTATGATATATTTATTCTGAACCCGACTGATGCTAGTTGTTTTCAACCAATTTAACTAACCAACTGGGGCATCACCTGCCAAGCTGTATGGTTTGGATTTGTTGAACATGATTTGTTATGTTCTCATTGGTAAACCACCATGGCTGGGGAATCGGCTGGGAATATTATTAATGTTTGGTCTCCAAAACGCAAATCCAAGAAGCATAATGTGGCAACTCCATTTAAATCCAATGATATAAAAGTGTTATAATTTGGGGATGATGCTTGTCAACCATTTCTGGCGTAATCATGGATGGTTTATTAATTATTTGGTTGGCCAAATCATTGATTATGTATTTTAATATTATATCTCTGTAGGAGTGTCTATGTAAATGTTCTGTCTTCGAATGACTCCTCAAACTCCTGGCAACAAAAAATACCATCCATAGTCAGTAGAAATGGTCCATACAATCAGTAATACCAGTTATACCATCCAGAACCGGTACAGTATATGTTCTTCTAACATCCATAACCCATAAAAATGACTCAGGTCTTTGAGCGGTTTTACCTTTGGTCTTTGAGCGCTTTGCACGGCGATCCCTTCGAACCCCTTTGCTCACGTCTTCGCCGCTATGCAGGACCGGAGGACCGGAAAGGATGACGCTCATGGTATCCCTTAGGGGTGTTTGTTTTGTTGTGTTTTAATGCTCATCAATGTTGATGTTCATTCATGTTCATTGTTAACGTGTATTCATGCTTATATCAATACTTTATGAAATGTTTGCGGATGTAGTTTGAGGTAAACTACGCGTGAAGTGGATTTGTTTACCGCAGTTTTAGGGTGGTGATTCATCCCACTATATCCCACTTAGAACTTCGAAGTGAAGTTTGCTTTGCGATGGCATTTGGTTGTAGATACACATAGATCAACCACACCTTTGCAGGGGGTTGTGCCTTTTCATTTCTTGTGATGTACCATGATGTACCAGACATGACAATTTCTGAATGAGTCTTTCTTCAACATGGTTTGCAATTCCACCCAAAAATCGCTGGCTTACAGACAACCTGGTAAGATCATATTAGGATATGATACTTATATCATTAATCCATATAGCTACATCGATATTTGATCTACCTTTGCGTCGCAAAAAAAAGAAAAAACTGGCAGCAGCAGGTTCCCACTTTCTGCCTGGACTGCCGGAGTTGTGGCACCTGGGAGTTCAATCCCTGGGTTCCGCCTGCCCGCGATCCTTAGACTCGGTGATGGATCAAACTCGTCGTCCCTCGGAGGGTGGAAATGGTGGGGAATCCCTCCATAAGGGGGCTGAAGTTTTTAGGGTTAGTGAAATCTGGTAATTTACCCGGATAGATGATGTGAGGATGTGGGATGATGTGGGCATGCACAAAATTTTATGGACGTATGGTTTAACAGACTAGCAACGAGTGTATATGGTATACATGTATACTACATTATACTACTGTATAAGTTTATACACGGCAGAGGCCAAGCACGTGTTGACTGTTTACAAAGGACAACCTCGGGAGGTTCCGCCCAATGGTCAGTAGATAAATGGATGTGTCTGAAATCGGGATACCCCAATTTGTTTGCGGCCTTTGACTATGTTTCAGATAAAAATGAAATTTAAGATCAGTTTATTTTCGGGTAATTACTAATTATACCACATTTCCGGACAAACCCAAAAACATAACTAGTGATAATAGTGGATTCTTGTGTCATTATGATTTTGCACACCCTGGAGCTGCAAAATGTGCCCTCTACAACCTCACCATTGCCAAGGTCTAAACATTAATGGCACCTCGCGGATAGTTCACGTGCTTCTTGGATTCATTTTGGTGTCCGAAAAACCAACCAGTGAGTGCCTCAAAGATTGTGAATAGGTATGGTGCTGTGTGACAGTGTGTGCTTATACCTCCTGCATGCACATGTAGATAACATTAGAATATATTATATAATAGCACTAGACATCCTGTTACTAGTATGTAATTATACGGTAATATTAGATATATAATAATCCTATAAGTCACAAGTCTTATTCGCAATAGGTTCCTACCTAAAGACTTAAACATGCAACATAATTAATGAAACAAAAACAACAGAATATGGACCCCGGATATAATAGCCTTAAAACTGTATGTCTTTGAAATAAATAGGCCCTTTGATTCTCGTTTAGGTCTTTTCTCCAAAGCTGGACCCACACAGCTGGACGGCTTGGGTCTCGGATTCGAGCCATCAAAAATTGGGTAGCAACGAAGATGTTGACTTAGAGTGTCCAAGTATGCACATGTTTGGGTAAAAGTGCCAAAGTACTGGGTATATGTATGGTGTGCGTATTGCTGTATTGGGTAAATGTATGGTGTGTATGAATATTTTTGTAGGTGCTTGGAGGGTCTTGGTGGAGATGGACATTAACCTGTAAAATCCTGGTTCCACTGGTTGCTGGTTCCACACATGATATTTGGCTTCAATCCAGCCAATGGAGTCAATCCCATTCCTGAACCCCTTTGCTGATGTTTTTTCTCCCATCATGTTCGATCCCTTTTAATCCATATTAATCCCATGTTTGTGCTAGCATTTTTGTGAGCTTCACTGAGCTTGGAAGCAGCCATCATTTCATCCAGCACCTGGCTGAGGCTTGTGCCGACACATATTCAGAGAGATGCTTGGTGACGTTGCACGCGTTGCATGCGTTGCACGTGTCATGGTCCTGTTGGGTGAGATGGTGAGATCGTAACGCACTGTTTCGCAGGGTTTGATAATGTTCCACAAGTGCCAGAGACTCCATTTTTTTTCAGGTGATACGGGGTACCCTCTGGTAAACTAACATAACTATGGAAAATCACCATTTTTATGGGAAAACTCACTATTTCTATGGCCATTTTCAATAGCAAACTGTTAAATTACCAGAGGGTAGATGTTCCAATTCTCGGACATCGGACTGTTTCCCCAACTGTCCGAACTGTGCGAAGGCTTTGCATGGCTTTGCGCTCAGGAGCCATTACTTTACTTTGGCTTTGGGCGACTTCTTCCCTGGTCTCTTCAGGAGAGCAAGGAAATGATATAGAGCATCAATTGTCAAAAACATGCGCATGGAACCATGTTTGACCAATTGAAACATATATTGAAGACGTTTCTCCCCTGGGTTGTTTGGTCATTCATTTTTTTCCGTGGATCGACTTGCATCCCCACTGCTGGTATGAGCTGCCACCTGTAATTGGCCGATGCTCTATACTCTATGCGTTGATCACGGGCAGGAGCCTGCATTGAAGATGCTTGCGTATGAGCAGGGCTGCGAGATTTTCTGTATTGGCTGTGAAGCAGTCTCTTGACTTTTTGCACAAGAACAAAGAATAAAGCCCACTGGCCAGGCTCATTTTGCAAAATCTGTCGCACTCACTTGGATTTGATTGAAAATGGGGTGCCAAAAAATACCAAAAGATCCTCAATACCCCCTGGTTTATCAGCATATGTCCTAATTGCCCTCTGGTTATTTAACATAGCCATGGAAAATTGCCCATTTATAAGGTATTTTCCATGGCTATGTTAAATAACCAGATGGTAGATTGTCATAAAATGGGGGGGTGTCCCCAATTCTCGGAGATCAGCCCTGGTCAGTATGCTACAAGACTGGCGAAATCAATTGGATGGGACATTTATATTCTATTTTTTTGTTTGCCACCGTGAATGCATGCCAACCAGCTCAAAACATATCATAAAATATCATAAAGTAAAATGTTCCACACACCAAGTAGGTGTTGATTAAGAACTTGATAGATATTTCTATGGGGTTAGTTGCGGGTGTGCCACATTCGGAGCCTATGGCCACCCAATGACATGCACTATCTTTGGGATTATGATGGATTATGTACATTGAACTCCCGGAGATGGTGATGGAGAGAGAGAGAGAGAGAGAGAGAGTTAGCCATGTCATGTCCATGTCCTAAGAAGAATTTTGGTTGATATTTTTATCTATATCAAGTTGCTGGAGATTTACCCCACGTGCATAGTTCAGTCCCAGGTGCTTCCAAGCCTTCTCGAAGAGGACACGGACGAGCCGGAACACGAAGGGGAGGCCTTCTATAACGATCTTTTCCACGTGTCCCTTGGGCCGGCATGTTTTCCCCGGATTCCCCATGATTCCCGAAAGATCAAAAAAAAAAAACGATGGCAGGGGAAGATCCACCGGGCCTGGACCCGAATTTTGACGCAACAAATGATCGGAAGATACTCACAGTAGTGGCAGGAACGTACAGCAAGTCTCGGAAATGTATCATGCACACATATGCACACACACATATATATATATATAATATATATATATATATTACATGTATATACATGTGTAATGTAGTGTATATATATATATATGTGTGTGTGTAATATATAGATAACATCTACATGCACAGTAAGTGTGATACATTTTGCAGCTCCCAAGCAGCTCGGGTCCACACGTGAAGAGTGCATTGATCATCGATCGCTGAGGATTGATGTGTTGCCACTCAACTACCGCTTCTATGTGCTTGTGACTTGGCCATACTTGGCCCACTTGGATCGGCGAATTGAGACCAACGCTAGCGTATAGTACCAAGCAATCTTCTAATGGAGATATCAGGATCAAATAAACATATATTAGTTATATCATTAACATTGTTACTAACCAAGCTGAAGTGCATATTTGTTATTATAGTTCTTTGTTTGGATCTCATGTTCTTTTGCCATGTCATTTAAAAACAGATCCTAAAGAACAATGCAGGATACCAAATGGATTGGTTGATGGGAAAATCTTAACCGGAAACCATGGTTTTTTACCATGAAATATAGGGCTTTGCTGTAGATGTTCCCTTAAACCAATCCAATGAGATACCTAAAGATTGGCGTCTGACATGGCCAGGATTCCTCCTATGGCCTGGCACTACCTGTGCTCTGGAAACTTTGGGATCGGCTTTCTGGTGTGCCTTGCCGTCGACTCAACGTGCGCCAAGGGGTGACATGCCAAGGGATATCAACCAATTGGAAAATCCCCCGGCCCCATGGAACAATCAACCATACTTCTATTAGGGTTTCATTTAGAGTCCATAAAAATCTATCAAAGTCATACCGTTATACCAGATGAACACTCCAGACTCGCCAAAAAAGTGAAAAACGGGAAAAGGCCGACACGCATGAAGTCCACAGAGGGTTCACTTTTCCGACATATTTCCAAAAACATGACATAGAACATAGAAACCCAAAGATGTACCAAAGTCAAAACACTGCGCACGCGCAGTGAAATGAGCCTCCTTAAGACGTCTCTCATTCCGTTCCGGGCAAACCCTCAGTCCTGCCCGTAAATCAACTATAAATTTACTATAAATGGGCATTTTTCCATAGCTATGTTAGTTTTACTTGAGGGTAAGACATGTTAAGACAGTGTATCTCAGGCAGATGAATTGACTGTCCGATCAATCCAAGCATTGTTTTAGGGGCAGACACCTCCAATCTGCCTTAACCCAATCGCGTGATTCAGCCAATTCTGTGAGATTCTTTGAATGGTTTTGCTACCTTGTTTTTTAATACGCATATAATCATAATGTATATACATATATATATACGTGTATATATATATATATATTCCCTACCGCATCTAATATGATATTCCATGAAAGCCTCAAAATCTATGGTAAAGCTGATGGCTTCCCTACCTTCAATGGTACAACGATCGCACCAGGTGCTGACCATCAATCCAAGCTGGATCTTTAGCCCCTTGACCTAGACCGGAAACTCATTCACCAGCGCATTGAAGCGCGGAAGAGACTGTGAATGATGGTTTGGCAACTCCGTTTTCGGAGTTGGATCATCATCATTTGCTAATGAACTGTTTGTGAAAAAGGGGTTTACTGCTAATCCAGAAGTGATAGCCTTCCAGTTCAAAATATCAACAATGTGGAGGGTTGCAATGCCTGATCGTAATCTATCGCTTTCCAGCATCACCCTGGTTTATCAGTGCTGGGCTGACATTACTCGCATATACTCGTGTATGGGTCATGTCAGCAGCTCGACTGCGAGTTCAACCACTTTCAAACAAATACTGAAAATACTGGAGCTAAAAAGAAAGGATGACGATTCCAAAAATGCCTGGCATGTTTCGGGCAAAAAAAAAAACATACCCTCTGGTAAACTAACATAACTATGGAAAATCACAATTTTTAATGGGTAAATCCACTATAAATGGCCATTTTCAATAGCAAACTGTTAAATTACCAGAGGGTATCATTCACCAAGAGAGGCCACCAAGGGAGATCACCATCAGCCATGGGAGCCGCTCAGATCACAATGTGCCCAGCGACATTCTCCAACACTTCAGAGGCCGTGCAGAGATGTTGTCGGACCTGGCAAGGCGGGTCGGACCTCGTTGGGAGTTGACGTGACCGAAGCATTTAACTAAGGGATCTAAGGGGAATTATCTCCAGCCAAACTTTTCAGGTTAGTGAAATGTTGTAATTTGCGCAGATACATTACATTAGGGTACAGTACATTACATTACATATATATATATAATATTAATTAATTATCTAATTAGTTAATTAATTTATTTATTTACAGTCCCAGATGCATAATGGGATGGGATAGGGGGGGTTACAGCTGTTATGGTCATTGTGATTATGTTTTGTCCACATGAACTATTTCCCCCTTTACCCCGTTTACAGCTGTCCAGAAACCTTGGTTTACCATATTGCCCCCTGGTAAACAAACATAGCTATTGAAAAGGGCCATTTATAGTGAGTTTTCCCATAAAAAAATGTGATTTTCCATAGTTATGTTTGTTTATCGAGGGTATATCCTGTACTGTATCAGTATGTATCTATATTATTAATTACATTTAATGCCGACAAAGTATGTGTGTTTACATCTTTTCGTTGCGGCAGCGCAGGCATCGTGATGTGAAGAAATTGAGCAAAATGATGCTCGGCCGCAACGACTTTATGCGTGACCTTTCCATCCCTTTGAAAAAGTTGGTAGCAAGTATATGTTGTTTGGGAATGGCTTGTAATGTCAACCCCGGAGTAAAATCAACCATGGTTTAATGAAAATTATTCCCCCAAGCCCCAATGATTTGATACGATACTTTTTTTGGTACCTTCCCAATGAAACAGCTGTCTGGGGTTTATTAATCCAGGGTTGACATTATCCCATAGGATCCATGTATATTGATGGTAAATGTTACATAATGTTAGCATATATACCATACATGGATCCGTCATGGGTTATGGGTTGTTCACCAGTGCACTGATCCCGTTGTCCGTCGCCACGCCCAGGTTATGCGATTTCTCCATTGCGCCCAGCTTGGCCAAAGCCTACTTTTCGGACCCTCACAGTGACGACGTCGGAGTGGCCACTTGGAGATGCCACAAATGGGAGATTGGATGGGATGTCACTGGGGAATGGGGGGGGTATATTATTATACTCTAATATATATATATATACACATACAATATATATATATATATATGATGGGATGCAATTGAGGGATTCTAGGACCATTTTATAGTTAAGTTAAGATTAAAGGATATTTGTTCTGGTGAACGACCCATTCATCCGGATGAAATCTCACCTACCAGGCACCTCTTGTGACCAAGTACTTCTAAGAGCTGCACCAATTCGGTGCACGTCCCACGTGCACAGGGGTTTGGATGTTGTATTTTAGATGTATTTGTTTGATTTAGTTTGTCAGATAGCAAACTAGCACATGCAGTACACATGTGTACACATCATTCCACCTTTCTGTAGCCATGGTCACCGATGAAATCCTTTGGATTCTCAGGCTGAGTTGATGGACTCTGCCCTGGGCCCAGCGGTCGGATTTGCTTGGTTTCAGACATGCGCTTGCCGATAGTAGGGAGCTTCCCAGCGCTTACTTTTTCGATTGTCCGTCAAGTCAGCCGTCACAGTTTTCTGATGTTTTCTGGACCTAGACCTTGTCCAGGCCATGATAAGTTTTTATCAGCCATGCACTGGGCCACCCAGCCGTGTTCCAGGCCATGCACAGGCAGTATGAAGCAGCTTTGAATAGCGCATCAGATGCTTTTTGGTGCCTCAGTCGTCAATGAATCACTGGAACAGGGATGGAACGGCGGGTTTTTTCAAGTAGACTAAAGATGGGTTGGTTGGTACAAACACATGGATTTTTCCCATTCAGAATGGGTTATGAGATGTTATGAGCATTTACAATCATTTATATAACCGATTATAACCATTTAGTTACTTAGCTCGATGATTTTCGAGCAAAAACCTCCATTTAGTTCGGGGATTTTCCATCCCAATCCTTCTGAGGAAGATGGGGGTGCTGCAACCTACGTGGACTGTGAGGCGCCATCGGGTCGGGTCGAAAATCGTCGTGGACAACGATGGTGCAGTTGTCCGTTTAAAAGCGCTTGAAACGTGTCAATATCTAGCTTGCAATAGACAAGTGTTGTATAATATGAATTTAATCTATTTTTTAATTATATATATATATTATATTTTATATAATGTATATTACATCGTATAATATACGTACAGTTGTATACAACTATATTTGTACATACATCCTGGGCCTTCATTCTGCCAGAAATTTCTGGAGGATGTGATTTGTACTACTGGTCGTGTGGGTTCAGCCAGCTATGTGGGTGTAATGGCTATGTGGATCCAGAGCAATTTTTGCATGATGAAATTAAGGCATTCCGACCCACAAAATCACAAAATTGACAAATTGGTGTATATCGATGCCTGTTCTATTGAACCAAGGGAGATGCATCACAATTGGCAGAGAGAGAGAGAGAGAGATGCCACTGCTACAGAGTGAATCTGTGACTCCAAGAGCCAAATTTGGTGCATTCATAATTTTGATCTCTTCTGGTATGAGAATCTTCACGCAAAAGTGAACACCATTTTTTTCACATTTCCTACACACCAGGTTTCCAGTTTCAAGGTTTCCTAAGTCATGGGGGAAGCTCCAAATCATCCAAGTCATTAGACCATAACTTGGTAGTGAAACAACCATGCTGACTTAGGGATCCATCATGACTCGACTTAAGAACCCCCCATACGATATACAGTGTATATATATATATATTTATTTATTTATATGTTTATTTACTGTCATTTATTTATTTATGTACAAATAAATTGGATATAATTGACATATTTCTTATAATATATATATATAACCAAACATGACAATTTTGGGCACTTTGGTCCTCTCTCCCGGGCCAGGAAATTGACGCAAGTGCTGAAGCAACTACCACCTTGGCAGCCCCCCAGGTGCAAGATTTAAGTGGCCGTGACCATCTCTTGGATTCCTTGAAGTGTCTGAAAATGGAGGGTTTAACCATGTTTAACCAACAAAATTGATGGGAATATGCTGATATGCTGAGAATTTCATTGATGGGATATACGTAAGTGGGATATACAGCGAGCAGTCTGATATTTGGGTAGTGGGACATACAGCCAGCAATCTGATATTTGGGTGTGTCTGAAAATAATGGAAAACACCCCAAAGTACATGATTATCATGACCATTGTTCATGAGGAATATGATGAGACTTCTTTTAAATTGGAGGACATTCATTTTCAGAGCTGGGGGCTATGCTTGAGAGGAACAGAGATTTCTATGAGATAATAGTAGCTGGTTCATGGCCATAGTTTTGCAACATAACGCACTGATCGATTTATGTATGAGACACCAGTGATTGGTTGATGACCATGTTTATACAGTAACATGTTTTTCTTGGTGTATATACTATAGCTACAGGACTGACCTGCAATCATCAGGGCTATTGACTTACTGACTCAGATTTTTTGGCAACTCATTATATAGCTATCTCTCAACCCAGACATTTTCCACGAGCCATGTCTAACGGGCCTGAAGGCCACCAGTTTCTGTGCGCAGGTCCATTTATGTGATCTTGGCATGTGGGAGTCACTCCCCACTGGCGGCTACCTGCCAGCACCGAAAAAAGGGACGTGGCTGCGGCATGGGAATATGATGTAAATGTCAGGCCCCACGTTGGGACATATCCTCCGGTCATCAAATGTGGCAGTTGAAAATCCTAGATCAATGGTGGTTTTTGTTATGTTTTCATGGGACAATAATCTATAAATGGTTGATTTTCCATTGCTATGTTTGTTTCTCAGAGGGTATGTCCAATTTCATCACTACGACAATTGGGAACATAAGCATCATACCACACACATATATATATATAGTTACCGTATATATATATATATATATCCATATAACTATAAGGTGGTTGGGAAACTCATTCTGTTTAATGGTGTTTTGAATGGATTTGTTGCATGGCGTGCCCACTCACACTAGCGTGACCTGTAGCATGAGCCGCCTCCATCCAGCTCCAAATCCTCCAAAGATGTACGAACTTGACAGTGGAACATCCACCATTTGCGTAATTTCAAGCCAGGATTTGACGAGAACCTCAGTTCATCATATATCGTTCACATACATATATATATATATAT
>Ga0126342_10003741_pt1 | contig 25453 bp, 17 predicted proteins | sample Cyp1metagenome_FD_92528 | JGI IMG/M metagenome (GOLD analysis project Ga0126342, IMG submission 92528) | Coral microbial communities from Lord Howe Island, Old Settlement Bay, Australia - Cyphastrea 1 metagenome | ecosystem: Host-associated > Invertebrates > Cnidaria > Coral ... | reverse complement strand
CCACTTGCAGCCACTTGCAGCCGCTTGGCAGCCACTTGCAGCCACTTGCAGCCACTTGCCCCGTCAGCCACTTGCAGCCACTTGCAGCCACTTGCAGCCGCTTGCAGCCACTTGCAGCCACTTGGCAGCCACTTGGCAGACACTTGCTCCAGTGGATGCAGCAAGTGGTTGCCAAGTGGCTGCAAGTAGCTGCAAGTAGCTGCAAGTGGCTGACGGGGCAAGTGGCTGCAAGTGGCTGACATCTCGAAAATCAAATTGCGCACCTCCTGCGCCCACAATGTGAAATCTGCAAAATCACCTTAAATGCCTTAGATGTGTTGTTTGTATGCAGAAACCATCAGAAACCCTCGCCATTTGCAAGTGATTTCCTAATCGTATTGGCGCCAAACCCCACGTTCGCTCACCTCCAAATAACACACCCAAACAATATCATACATTTGTCACCTGAGGATGAATGGAAACACTGGCTACAAGCGGCGATTTTGACTTTGGGTTTTAGGATTTGGGGTTTTAGGGTTTTAGATTTGGAGGTTTTAGGATCTAGGGTTTTGGGGTTTAATAGCTACTTGTTCATACAGGATGGGGCCCCCAAGATAACGTTCAGTTGCGATATAAGTGGCTGAATGAACTGTGGTTTATGGATGTTTATGGTAGATATAATGGATGTGAATGGGGTTTATAAACCAACATAACTGGAGGGCACCATCCTGTGTCGCATGTCCAGGCTTTCCGACGCGTGTTCCAAGAGTCCACGGACAGCTTGGCCGAACCCCGTGGCAAAGTAAAGCATGCAGACATCAGATCTTGTTTCATGCTGGCCTGCGCGGTGATTTTTTGGGCAACTGGACGTTTTTGAGACGTTTTGGAACCGAGGTGAACGTTGGAAAGCTATAGTCTATAGTCATACATGTTTTAGCCCAAGATATCCCAAGCTGTTTACCTTCAGGATCCCTCTCGTAAGCCGTTCTGGCAATAGAACATCATCCCGTGAATCATCCATTTCTGGATGGCAGACTCGCTCATGGGTCTTCCATTGCCATGTGTTTGCAATGCTTAAACATGCTTTAACATGCTTAAACATCATCTCAGATCTCTGTTCTGTCGAGTAACATGTTTCGAACTTTGTCTTGTTCAAACACCTATTCCAACAAGCATAACCTACCCAAATGAGTATGGTACGGCTCAAAATCATTCACCATTGGATTGTCACATGTAAACACAACCATAGACAACCAATACTGCATGTTGATGGGTACCTTGTCTGGTTGATGGCTTCGTTTCAATCTATCCGGTATATATATATATATGGCAGTGTGTCAAAACCTTGTACCCCTGTAGTTCACATCAAAATAGCTGGTAAATGGATGTTCATCCCACTAAAAATGGTATTAAATGGTATTAATAGGTATTGATCCATAGCCATGTCAATTGGGATCATCATCACAGGCAGAGGTGGAATCAACAAAATTTTTGACACCATGAACCAGCGTGACAGCAGTTTTGTTGCTTTATGCCCCGTGGCTTCTCTCATGTTTGCCTCCCAGTGGTTGATAAAACATATTTTGAACCACCCAGCATCAACAAAACATGATTGCAGAATCTCAAATTGCTTCCTCCATCCATCTCCATCCACAGGAACGAAATCAGCCGCTAGGCAATCAATCCAAGGCTTCCGGGCTATCGGCTTTGGGTTCTATACTCATGATACCACAATTAATCACAATTATGATATTATGGTGGTACAACCCCGAAAGGAACATGGAACCCAAAAAAATGGGTCTGGAAGGTTTCGTTTTCCTATCGGATATTGCCCTTTTTGGGGTTCCAGCTTCTGTGTCGAAATTGGGGGGTGATAGAATAGGATAATACAATATAATACATATCACATCTTATCACCCATTTTGGTATAACCTTCACGTCTATTTATGAAAGTAATACTTCATTGACAAAATACCCATGATGGCCTACCAACGGCCTGGATAAATAGAATGAGTCAACCGAGAAAAAAATGGGGATATTACCACTATCCTATCCACCATTCCAGTGTCGTTCCAGTGAGGTCTTTACAATTCACCCATACTGGTTGTAAACATTCCAGTGTTCAAACCTCGAAATATCGTCCGTTTATACTGGTTGGATGATAGGTATCCCCCAATCCGTGATATTCCCCAAATTTCCCCAATATATTGAATAGTATAATCCTCCGTAATCATCAACCGACCGGGGTAGATCGCAGCCATCCGTAACCAACCTGCAGTAGGAAGTCTGACAGGCGGCTCTGTTCAAGTTCAGGGACGGTAAAGATAAACCTCCAGCGTGGTGTCAGCGAGAAACATCTCTCTAGCTTGAGGTCATTTCATGTACTTTCCCAGCAATTGCTGGTGAATATCCCAATTAAGGAGCAGTGTTCAAAATCCCATCATTCATTCCATTATACTGGTTGGTTTATAGGGATTCCCCTATTGGATTATTGTAGTCCCCAATATACAAAGGGTAGTATAATCCCCCAACAAAAAACATCAACCGACAGGGCTAGATCGCAGCCACTGCGGCTTGAAATCAGCATTTTGTTGATATCTGGTGGTGAAAAAAAGTCCCTACTCTTGTTGGTCAATCCCATCCGTCATGATCATGATCCATCTAATTTCTGGCTACATTCCAAGGTTTTTGAAAGGCATTGATATGTATCTGGGCGAACGACTAATTACTCTAATTCGCAAATCCGAAAACAAAAAAAAAAACTCCCTAACAATTTCTCAAAGCAATATTTATATCTTTATGGTGAATTCGTAAAAGACTACGTGTATGATGGGACAACCCCAGTTTGAGAACTAAAAAATAACTGTGGAATGATCCCGGCTGCGATGGACCAGCTAGAACCGAGCCGAATGGGGATGGAACATGACGAAGTTGGACGCACGACTTTTGGATTATGAGCAACCCAAACAATCATCTTATCATCTTACTGGTGCTTAGTAGGGAACGAGGGAATTATCCACAATCACTATCAATAATAATCCCATTCCCCCATTCCCTCCCATTCCCTACTAAGCACCAGTAAGACAATCATTGAAGATCATGAAAAGTCATTAACACAATCAATGCCACTGGCATGATGATCTTCCAGTTTGGGTTGTGAAGATCATTAATCCAACACAATTAACACAACGTTTGAAGATCATGAAAAAAGGCATTGATTCCAGTCATTGTTTGTACAGTACTGGATTGAGTCTTCGAAAACCATGTGAATGTGCAAAACCCAACCGCACCAAAAACCTAGCATTTTGGGGATGGTTTAAATCCCCGCCCATAAAACGAGTGATTGCTTGGGGATTGTTTATGGCCGTGAGTTTACCACATTGACAACCAGCTACTGGTGGGTGGTGCAATAACCATCTTGAAAAATATGAGTTCGTCAATGGGAAGGATTGATTATCCCATCTATTTTGGAAAATAACAAAATGTTTGAAACCACCAAGCATATTAGTGATCCATTATAATAATATCTACTATCATTGTTGCAGTTTGCAAATGGCCCCAAAAAACACCCAACAATGATCAACTATGATTGTGCCATTGCTTCCATGTTGATCATATTAACCACTATTAACCATTAACCATGTGGGGATGGGGATGGTATCCGGGTACCAGGGTGAAAAAACTCCTAGCCAAGCGACGGTACTTCGCGCACGTCCTGCCCGAAAAGCGAGGGGAGAATTGCTGAAGAATGAATATTAATACATAGGTAGATGGGTAGACATCTCTATACAACATGTATATATATTATATGTATATATATATATTTATATGTATGTATGTATACATATATATATAATATACACATTATATATATATATATATGTAAACATTATATATATATATATTATGTTATTATGTATATTATTATATATATTATGTATATTATTATATATATTATGTATATTATTATATATATTATGTATATTATTATATATATTATTATCATTATTATTATTATTATATATATACATTATATATATACATTATATATATATATGTATATAGATACATTATATAAAAATTATATATACATATTATATATATATGTGTATATATAATGTATATATAGTATATACATGCATATCTATATATATATATATATGTATACATGCATATCTCTATATATATGTATATATATATATATAAATTCTAGATATACATTATATATATATATATATATATATATCACACCGGAGTATGTATGTATACATATACGTATACATACCAGCTTACCTTCATGTGCATACATGTTTTCAGAGACATGTAGTTGTTGCGCAAGAGGATAATGACTCTAAATCTTAATCCTGACATACATGGGGTGCATGGGGTGCTTCAGCAAGTTTCATTGAAACACATGGTGGGTTAATATCAATGGCAAACAGATTCGGGTCCGGAATGAAGAAAACTGGGAGTGGGACAAATAATCCGCGATGACTGGGCACACCTGCGTTATGATCTCCAAAAAGCCGTGCTAACAGGGTCAAGGCTCTTGCAGGGGTTCAAAATAGTTCAAAACACAAAACATGCATTCCACACTGACAACCAAGCGATAGAAAGGGGCACCTCATATCAATAGAGGCGTTCATCCAGTCATCTTTGTTCATTGCAGCTGTCCATGGGTATGGCAGGCAGGTATATGGAGCCGCAACCTAGACATGGAATTCAAAGCTGGGCAAATTTTGCTTGGCGAGACACTGTAGGTACGTCACATAGTTTCAGCTCGCTGAGGTGCTTCCATGGGTTTGTATGAACATAGTGTACTCATAAATCCATTGGTGAGTCATAATTTCCCTATGCAGATAACCACTTGGGCACTTGGGGGGTATACCACATTCTCAGACAAAGCCATATTAGGCCATATTATCTCTCATGCATCGTGTTTTAGAGTAATCGTCTTGTATACTCGTAGCCCATTTTTGAGCCATGGGCTAGCTAGTTGCCACCTGACTTCCAGTACAAGATATGACAATCATTTGTGTCCTCTGCTACCCAAATAACCCAAACATGGCACTGGAACACTCCCGTCGCAAAAAAACATCTCTCTCAATAGTTACAAGTTATCACTACCCTCTGGTAATTTAACATAGCTATGGAAAATCACCATTTTTAATGGGAAAATCCACTATAAATGGCCATTTTCAATAGCTTTTTGTATGTTTACCAGAGGGTATAATGTTTCTCATACCAGGTTACACTGTTCAGTGGAGCCAAATCTCACCAGGACAACAACCGTCGCCTGACAGAAAAAGACCGAAAGCAATGGCGACGAATCGCAGATCGTTAACCTGGCGCGATGTGGGGCTACTGTGGCCTTTTCCGACGCCACATCCATACAGCATCGCCAGTAAACAATCCATCTTTCATCGCAGGAATTCAAGATTAGGCTGAAAGATGCTGTGGAAATGCTTCGATACTAGGTTTACCCCGTTATGTCCACAAAAAAAACAATTCAACTTGGTGGTTCACCAAACTTACTGTAGTAAGTGGGTTGCAAACCCAGTTCCAACTGGACCAACTAAGCCCAAATAAGGCCAGCTACATGATTCTACTTGTGACTGGGGATATAACCTACTTGGGAAGTATATGTAAGTATAGCATGAGTGGCTAAGACATGTCCCGATATCTTTTGGAAACAATGTGTTCTCAGTGAAATGGCAACTTATCTGGAAATTTCTCATTTGACCAAGACTTGAAGGACTTGAAGCAAAACTAGACCTCCTGACATGAAATATACCTAGAACCTAGTTGACCCTCGTTTTGAAGGTTTGGAGCCGTAGCAGAAAGCTGAGGGTGATCCACCAAGCTATCATTATTAACGAGTACAGTATATAGGCAAATATTTCATATATATATATATTATTGAGGTTTCCTAAAATAGGGGTACCTCTGAATCATCCATGTTAATGAAATTTTCCATTATAAACCATCCAGCTATTGGGGTACCTCCATTTATGGAAACCCTCATATATACATATACATATACATATACATATACATATACATATACATATACATATACATATACATATACATATACATATACATGTTTGTGCCTGTGTATAAATCATGTTAGTCAAATTGGATATGTCCAACATGCCTTTCAGGACCTTCATTTCTTTCAGATCACTCATGTCTTCTGTGTCGAACGGCCTTTGAAATTAGATGCAACAAAACCTCAGTGTGAAGAAGATCCGCAGCTCGGACCTGTGAAAATGACATCTATAGATTGCGATTTGTGTTTAACGTCACACACTTAACATCATTTAACAGTGTTCACTGTTCACCATCTTCTACCATTTATGTAATTTTGTCTGAAAATTATGGGGAAACAACCCAAATCTATCGGTTTATAACATGTTTTCCTTTTAAAAATTGCACCAACTGTAACTTGGGGTGTACCCCATTTTCGGCCAAACCCATCTTGAATGTGTTCAGGAACAACCAATCAAACAATGGACATTGCAACATGTCGAAGCATGGTCACAACCTTGCTAGGGATTTTAGACATAACAATTGAACATCCAAGAGCTTAGCTGCATGAGAATAGCACTGATTGTTTGTTATGAAAATAGATTCCTCACAAATTGGAATAAACAAAAATGATCTTTTCCATTGGATATTGCTATTTTCGGGTTCCAATAAGCGATCTGCGGATTTTGGGATACACTAGATTGGTATTGTGACAAGTTGAATGACGTTGAACCCTAAACGAACACCAACATGGTCGGCCTTGGTGCAACGAATACCTCCCAACTTATAATTGTCACACATCGTCCAAGCACTCATTCTGGGCGTGAAATGCGGCATTTCAACCCCAGTTTTTCGTCGAGGGAAAATGATGATCAATGGCTGGGATGGATTGTAATATGTTATAATCCTACTAATTTGTTTAAAATGGATGATTTGGGGGCTATACCTCACCCTCTGGCAATGACTAACAGTTTGCTATTGAACACGGCCCATTGAAATAGTTGATTTCCCCAACATTCTCAGGTACTGAAACCATTGCCGACCAGTTCTCCCAACTGATTTTCTCCCAACTGATTTTTGATCTCACCTCTCGGAGAGCTCCAGAAACATATCACAAGAAGACCTGGCCGAAAATGCTGGAAGATCGCCTGTGTGCAATGTGTATGTGTATATATATATATATACATATGTATATATACATACACATGTATATATATATATTGTACATATATGTCTCTGTAAATTGCATCTATATCTATACCTTTACGCTTTATGAATGTATGTGTAACTATATTTTGTTCATATGTATGTGTATGTACGTATGCATGTGTGTATCTGTGTGTGTATCTGTGTGTGTATCTGTGTGTATCTGTATGTATCTGATTGTATCTGTATGTATCTGTGTGTATGTATGTGTTTGTGTTATTGTGTCTGTATGTTTTTATGCCTGTGTTGTATGTTCTATGTAGCTATGTCTCTATCTATCTATCTGTCTGTCTGTCCGTCTGTCTGTCTGTGAATTTATGAATGTATGGATGTATATATTTTTGCATGCATGCATGCATGTCTGTATGTCTGTATGTCTGTATGTCTGTATGTCTGTATGTACGTATGTACGTATGTAGGTATGTAGGTCTGTAGGTCTGTAGGTCTGTAGGTCTGTAGGTCTGTAGGTCTGTAGGTCTGTAGGTATGTAGGTATGTAGGTATGTAGGTATGTAGGTATGTAGGTATGTAGGTATGTAGGTATGTAGGTATGTCATTATGTAGGTATGTAGGTATGTAGGTATGTAGGTATGTAGGTATGTAGGTAGGTAGGTAGGTATGTATGTATGTATGTATGTGTGTGTGTGTCTGTATGTGTGTGTATCTGTATGTGTGTGTGTGTGAATGTATGTATGTGATGTGTGTATGTGATGTGTGTATGTATGTGTGTCTATATGTGTGTCTATGTGTGTCTATGTGTGTCTATGTGTGTCTATGTGTGTCTGTGTGTGTGATGTATGCATGCATGTATGCATGTATGGACGTATGGATGTGTGAATGAATGTGCGTATGTATGTATGTATGTAAGTAATGTATTGTAATGCAATGCAATGCAATGTATTGTATTGTTATATTATGTTATGTTATGTATGTAAATATATGTACACATACACATGTTCAAACAACTATATAGCCACTTTGAAAGATGTCAATGGCCAATCTTAACTACCCTGCACTTGTTTTACAGTAATTGACAACGATCCAACATATGAAACGTACAAGGTGAGGCCGGTGCGGCCCCCACAGCTACTTATAATCCAAGGTCAAAACGGGACAAAAAAAACTACTTTAAAGATTTTAAAGCTACTCAGTAGCCATTTGAAACAAAAAAAAAGTTGGTTTAGGATAATAGGATACAACTAGAGACTATAGCTGGTTGAACCCTACCCCTCTGAAAAATATGAGTTCGTCAGTTGGGATTATTCTTCCCAATATATGGAAAAAATGAAAAAATAATCCAAATATTCCAAACCACCAACCAGTATAAACCAACACATAATCATCCAAGGTTTTTCCAGTTTCCTGTGCACCTGGTCAAGGCTTCCAAAGCTCTCCTCGACGGCTCTTATTTCACAGGGGACTTTGAGGGGTTTTTCAACAGCCAGAAACTAAACAAGAAAAAACAAGGAAACATGTAGCACAGATCTTAGTTGGAAAAGAAAACCACTGTCAACTAATTAGACAAAGGAACATGCTTAAAATGCTGAAACACAATGAGTTGGAACCTTGTTTTCATTGGAATTCTACTCCGCAGAGGTACCCCCTCAAGTCGGGTCTAAGAAGCAATTGGGAAAGCTTGGCCAAACAAGAGCAGTTGGAAGTTGGGGTTGTCCTTTTTGATACCGGGATACCCTAATTCGTTGTCATGTTGCAAAAGAGAAACCATGATGATCATCTGGTTTTTGGGTCCCCATGTTCAAATCAATGGTTGCAATATGTGTTGACTCTCAAATTTGGGCATTCTCACTGAATTCTTGTGAGTGTAAAATGTAAATTTTGACGAGTGCAACTACGTGGAAAACACCACGGCAAATCATATTCTTTGCAAGTCATGTCATGACCACTTTGAATATCTTTGAATACTACGGAGACAAAACATTGCTAACACAATAAGTATACTACGGGGTCTGGCAACTTTACGTATTACCCTCTGGTAATTGAACATGGAAAATTGATGAAAATGGTCCATGTATGAGGATGATTTACATACTTATCAAAAATGGTGATTTTCCAATGACCAAATGGTACCCATATGTACCCATCTTCCCCTGATCCAAGCTGGATCCAAGCCCCATAAGGCCATAAGGCCCATAATCCGTCGACAAGAGTCACACGGGCATCATTCTTCGACGCTCTTTGCTCTAATTGAACCACCACAGTGTGTTCATCCTGCCAGGCACTGGGCTGACAGGCACTGCCAGGTGTCACGTAATTCACATGGAGGTATCCGTTTTGTCACGGGGGGACCCATCCAGTCGTCATGGATGACCATCCATGACTTAGTATTAAAACCCATGGTTTGGGGGATCCGCCATTTTAAGGAACCCCCACATAGTTGCAGAGCATCATGAAACTGTGATGAGGGAAACTGCTAGTTTCAACCCCTTTTCGAAACAAAATATCAACCAGTCTGGGGTCCTCGTCATTTTTTAAATGTCCGGAAATTTGTTGTTTTTTTTGTTTTTTAATTGTTGTTCCGTTTAGGATTTTTAATTGGATTTCCTGTTCTGTCCGGTTTCCCTGCTTTTGCAGCATTTTGGAGCTGGAAGCTGCCATTTCAACGGTGTTTGCAACATTTGGAAGTTCAAACCTTGGGTTTTTCCATGGCATTTGCAACATGTTGGTGCTCCAACTGTTCATGTTGCATGGTATTTTGCAACTAGGGTTCATTTAAGGTAAATTGGGCATGGTTTACGGTTTGCTTTAGGGTTGGTTTTGCAGCCGTTTTAGTTTTTTGTTTACCGTTGGTTTTAGCGTTTTTGGGCGTTGGTTTTAGGATTGGTTTTCGGGTTTTTAAAAGGTTTGTTTAGGGTTGATTCAGGGTTTGTTTAGGATCTATTTGGTTCAGGGTTTATTTAGGCTTGGTCTAAGATCTATTTAGGGTTTGTTTAGGATCTATTTAGGGTTGGTTTCAGGTTTATTTAGGGTTGGTTTGGGTTTTATTTAGGCTTGGTTAAAGATTTTTTTTGGTTTAGGGTTTAGGGTTTATTTGGGTTAAATTTCACATTTATATGGTGTTTGTTGAGGGTTTACTTAGGGTTGTTTTAGTTTTTTTGGGGGCTGGTTTGGGGTTTATTTAGGGCCTATTATACAGTGTTTCTATGTGTTTCTTAGGGTTTATTTAGGCTTGAGATGCCAAAGAAGCAGAAGCAAAAAAACAGGGGCAAGCAGAAAAGCAAAAAGCAGAAAAGCGGAGAAGCAAAGAAGCAAAAAAAACAAAGAAACAGGGAAACAAATATCAAAGAAAACAGAACAAAACAGAAAAATCATTCCCCAAACTAACCTCTAAGTGAATATGATTGAAACTTTGAAGGAGTCCAAAGAATCGGGAACTCGCAGGTAAACTTTGAACAGTAGGAATTGTTGAAGCACTTCATTTCAGGAAAGACACATCCATCAATTCTGAGTGCAACAACACATGATTGTTGTAGCAAAACTTGGCCACTGAAGGCGGGATTGCGTCAGCTGATCCCGTCTTGTTGTGAAAAAACAAGTCACAACAAAACTGAAAAAGAGAAGGTCTGGAATCGTTTTCCCTAATTACTTTGCAAAGGAACATGTACCTGTTCAGGTGTATGTGAATACAATTACATTATATACGGCATAAATTTAAACGTAGAACTATGCCATATATATATATTTATAATATATATATGACAATGATATATGTATATATAAATACTACATTTGCAATCATTTGCACATACACGCAAGCATGAACATAAACATCCCGCCCGACCGGAAACCGCGCGTGGCGGCGTTGACATTTGTGAAAAACATCTTTGATACAAAGTCCATCAAACGTGAGGTTTCGGCGCACTTCAATCTTTTTTTCCTTCTTCGTGGCAATTCCATGGTGTTCCTTTTTTTGATCATTTCGTGCTGTGGAAATGAAGTTTTTTCTGGTTTGCAAGTCCAAAAAACAGAGGCTGCAACGAGTGCCTGTGAGTTATTTATTTTCCCACGCCTGCCAGTCGAAATTGGGACGGTTCAGCCAAGCAACGCTTGCTGTACAGCTTTTGCTGTAGTCTTCAACATGCCTTTGCACATATTGATGTAATGCCACTGCCAACAGCGTAGTTGCAATTTGAAGAAGAAGATAACAACGTAGTTGCAAGTGATGTTAGAAGAGCCAACAACGTAGTTGCAATTTGAAGAAGAAGATAACAACGTAGTTGCAAGTGATGTTAGAAGAGCCAACAACGTAGTTGAAATTTGAAGAAGAAGATAACAACGTAGTTGCAAGTGATGTTAGAAGAGGCAACGACGTAGTTGCAATTTGAAAGATAACAGAAAACAACGTAGTTGCAAGTTAGTAACGTACTTGCAAGTTCTTCGCGGACAGAACGTCAATACCCCACCCCACCCCACCCCACCCCATGAACGGGGTTAGAGAAGTGAGTAACGTACTTGCAACTTCTTCGCGGACAGAATGTTAATACCCCACCCCACGCCATGAACGGTTAGAAGTAACGTATTTGAAAGTTCTTCGCGGACGGAACGTTAATACCCCACCCCACCCCACCCCATGAACGTAATTAGAGAAGTTAGTAACGTACTTGAAAGTTCTTCGTGGACAGAACCTTAATACCCCACCCCACCCCATGAACGTGGTTAGAGAAGTTAGTATTACAAGCACGGTTTTGGACACGCTGGCGAAAATATGCGTCACTACACGGTCGGTTTTCGGTCCCCCGGCATAAACATGTACAATATTGTCTATATCTAATTATAGTATACGCCTGGGTCAAGGTATGGATGTCTACTGGCTTCAAATAGGGCGTCTAAACCACCTTGGTTGACTTGGTTGCGTCTGTGAACAAAAAAAATGTTGGACTTTATGTCATATGTCTGTTACGATGTGATCTTTCATTGAAATGATTGGTATCAGAAACGCACCAACCTATCATGTGGTTGGGAAAATGTCTTAGTAACTCCTTGGCTCCCCATTTTAATACTGGGAATCTAGATACAACATGATACAACCATAGCTCGAAACTGCTCTATTCGCTGGATAGTGAAATCCCATTCTACTTGAACATAAAATGCTTGTTTTCATAGCCCCATCACCATCTATGTCAGGATTTATTGGTGGTTTTGACCCATCTGAACAATATGTGAATCCACCAAGTAACTGGTTCCAGGCATTGTAATGAAGTGATTTATAGTGGTTTACAATTATCACTTATAAACCACAGATGTACTGGGGAACGATGCCATAACTGCGCGCTGGACAGTAGGTGAAGGCCCCCAAACGATAGCTAAGTTGGTTATAACATGTTATAACCCACTAGTTCATACTAGTTCATTATATATACAATAAAATAAGCCCCCAAAAAAGTTAACCTAGTTTAGTTCAACCAATCTACCACAACTGCCATAACTCAGCTATCGTTTAGGCCCCACATGGCCCCATCGTTGAAGCCTCTTCACGACGATCCAGATCATGGCATCTTCTCAGCAACTGTTCCTGAGCGGCCGCGAGCTCCCTCTTGGGACGTCCCAATGGAAGATTTACCGATTTGGCCATCAAATTTATCGCGATGGTGTATACTGTATACTGCTTGAATTATATATATATATACATTATATATATACATTATATATATATTATGTATATATATATATACATTGAAGGTATATACAGTCATACAAGTCTCGAAATATATGAACATATGAAGCTTTGAACTGCCATTACATTATCCACCAGAAATAGGCATTGATATATATAGTACCCCATTGTTTTGCGCTGCCAATTGATAGATATTAATGCCTTAAATGAGGACATCATCATACATCGTCATACATCATCCCCATTTGTTGGATAGGAAACAAACATAAGTTTGTAAAACCACCTACAGTAGAAACTCAGGCGGATCGAAAAATGGGCTTCTTGTCACAGGCATTATGTATACAGCACACGGCGATGAATCGATGAACGATCTTCACGACCAAACAACACCTTTAAAAATGACCCACAAAAAATGGGTGACTGGTGAAATTTTGTCATGTTTCATGGAATAGTACTGTAATAATCTGTAATAGTCATGGACTATGAATGTATTAGTGATGGACTATGGACTATTTTTATGGATTAGTTTTGGATCACGTTTCATTGGTTTCATCCTGGAACTGAGGTTTATATGTCCTTGGTTTCATGTCCACATGCGTAATTAATGTTGTTGCAGCAATTCAACTTGGGAAGTGGTTTTTCCCCTTGGTCCTTCTCTTGCAGCTTGGGTTTCTAGGGATTGGTCATCTAGATATGACCTGTTGTGTCTTCACTGTCATCTGCCCTTTTATCCCCGTTAGAAAGGTTTCTTGTCCGAGCAACCCCGGCAGGTTCAGGATGGCTCAGGTATGTGGTAAATGATAATGATTCTCACATCAGAAATAAGCGATGTTTGGGATGATTCCCACAATGCTCATGATATAGTTTTGCTTTTTTGGCGATTTCGTCTTCGTTGTTAAGTTGCCACAATTCACCCATGCTTTTGTCAATTATTATCAACTGGTTGGTGGTTTCAACCCCTCTGAAAAAATATTAGTCAGTTGGGATGATTATTCCCAATATATGGGTAAATAAAAAACTGTTCCAAACCACCAACCAGTTTTGGAAATACTAGTGCATGATTTTGGATCAGTGACTAAAGTAGTCTGTATGATCTGACACAGAGAAAAACACTGGGCCAAACATGTGGTTGTCTGAGCTTACTCCCCTCACGACGACTCCCCAACTCGCCGCGGCTCTCTTTGATGAACAGAAAAGATCGCCTGGGGTGGCAGCTTCAGCAACTCCATTCATATCATCCACAATGCACCCAGAAATCATCCATGGGCCGCAACAATGAATGAGTGTTTACTTAGGGGAATGGATTAGTGTTATCACAATAATGAACACCGTGATACTTCTTGATACATTACAGTAACCGGATCATCAACCCCAATTGGCCGCAAATCATTGCAGTCAGAATTTGGATTTAAAAGCCTCACCAATTATTTAGATCATTCTCACTCAAACACAATCAGAACATGTGAATTACTGATATCAGTACTGGGCTTGAACGGTGGAATGTGCTAAAGAAAACATTCCAAACATCCTCAGCGAATCCAAATCATCAGCAGCTGAATTGGATTGTTCTCATGTTTGTTGGTTGACATCTGCAGTTTTGGCTCTTTATCAGTTGTAAGTCACTAAGTCACCCCGCGTAATTATGGAGTGTATAATCCAGTTTATACTCATTTATAACTATTTTGAAACATTCATAACCTTTTGTAACCATTTACCCTCTGGTAAATTAACGTAGACCGTGAAAATAGCCTAGTTTTGATGGAAACTAAATTTCCAACCCCTATCTGCCAGGGTCTATGTTAATTTACCAGAGGGTATAACCATTATAGTTGGTAAAGGGCTTTAACTGTATGCTTCTGGAGAGTTACCTCCGGTGTTTGCTGTTGAAGCCTCACTAATGCCACGTAAGGACCCCTGGTACTCCACTGTACTTCAAATCACCCAAGCATCTCATGATCCAATCCGAAGAATGTCTACAAAGTCCCAAACTTAACATGAACTTACTGCTTTAATAGGTAAATCAACTATTTCTCTAGGCCATTTTCAATAGCAAACCGTTAGTTTACCAGAGGGTACAGTATCCAGATTCCCCGGCATCTCGACCATCATTCATGGGGCTTGACCCGTCATGTTGGGACTATATATGTACAACAGAGTATACTCCCCCAAAAATATAGAACAATCAAAATCCCGTCATTCGCCTGGAAAATCCATGAGGAACACATTTTGAACTTATTTCCATGTTTGGAGCAAGCGCTATATATAGCATAATTCGCCAGATTCGTGGATGCCAAGTTTTTCTGCCAGGGACAATTGCAGAAATGAAGATCAAAACTCCGCCATTCCTCGGTAAAAAAAAAATTGGGTCATCCATTGGTCAAAATCCATGATGAAAATTACCATGGGGATGGGTCAAAACCCTGGTGCCCCTGGTGAACCCCAAGTCATAGCTGGGATTTATGGATGTTCATCCCACTAAAAATGCTATTAATAGGTATTGATCCATACCCACATTAATTTCCTGAAATTTGCCATGTCTATGGCATTCATTGACTACACCTGGATGTGCCAGGCTATTCTGGCACCGCTTACGCGGTGATTTTCTTTACGCGTCTCACAAACGGGAGATTCAGGACAATCTAACCAGGCTGTTTCACCACCAAGTAGATCAGTTTCATTCTTTCACCAGCCCCAAAAGAAGTGTCAATAATTGCCATACCCAGATGGACTAAAATGATTACGCCCTACAACTCCTACTGCCACCTACTGCCACTCATTTGGCTCATGTGGCCAGTTGCAAGATGTTGTACTGTCATGATCTGTCATGTATAAGTTTCCATCTCATGACAAACGACTGGAAAACGTGATGCTTGATAATTCTATGATGCCTCTCAACCTTCCATCATCCCACTCCTCACTGATGCCCTGAGTTCTGGGGGTCCTGAAAAAAACTCCCCTAGTGTCGGAAGAGGTTTTTTCCCACTTTGAACAACTCCCAAAACTCCAAAAAAACACTCCATGATTCTGGTTGGTGGTTTCAACCCCTCTGAAAAATATTAGTCAATGGGAAGGATTATCCCATATATTATGGAAAATAAAAAATAATCCAAACCAGCAACCAGGATTCCATGGACCTATAGAAATCCATGGGATATCAATGGGATATTTTTCAGGGATCCATGGAACATAGAAACGCCAATGGAGGTTCCTAAGTCATGGGGGTGATCCAAAATCCCAAATCATCCAGTCGTGGATGACCATGACTTGGTAAACCCATGGTGATTTGGGACCCATTTGAAGAAACCTATGGACTCTGCAAGGCAATGAACTGCATCAAATTCATGGAACATGAATTGTCATTGGGAAAGCACCACGTGATGTTGGGAAATTACGACGTCATCATTTGGCGATTTTGCCAAGAACTTTTGTTTTGCTGAGAAAACAATCTTAAAAAGGCAAACGCAGAGTCCAATACATCTTATACCAATTCTCGTTGCCTTGAACCCAAAGGTGGCCACACATACCAATGAAAACGACGTAGCCCAAGAGTAATTACGTCTTCTGCAATAAAAAAGTGCTACAACTGAATATAGCGCAATAATATATATATATATATATATGCTATTGTTCTCACAGCTTGGGATACATGTGATTATGTCTTTGCTAGTCTTTGCTTGCAAAGTCTGTATCCTCAAATATTACTAGAACCAGTTGGTGATTGACAACCCAGCCTTCTGATTAAAGCTAAGACGGAGCAAGGCAAGCATCATCACGTCACTAAGGCGCCGGAAGCAAGCAGCACGTATAAAGAAGGCTGTCAGAGCCCCGAAAGGCACCAAAACGAACCTCACAGCGCAATTTCTGATAATTACTTCCGGACCAAGAACCACGACATGGTGAACTTATGTGAACTTACCTTACCAGAATGGTGATGTAACCATCAACGTTGAGGATTTACCATAATTTAACCCAGCTGTTTTAATTTTGCATTGTTTCAAAAAGGGGCACGCAAAAAACATTGATTTCTCCATTGGAAAAGGCAAACTTTAAATGAACAAAAATGGGTCCCGCATGGCTTGGGAATCTCTCCATGTCAACCATCGTAGGCATCATGGATTTAGCATGATTTAGCTTTGCCGCTCAACAGAATTGGGATATGAAAGGACAAAACAGCTAATCAACAAACACATGATATTTCACTAGTATTGAATACATGTATGTATATATATATATATATGTATCATATAATATATATGTATATACATATATATATATATATAATCATGGACAAATATTCTGGATACTGGTATGCATAATTATGCATATATATATATATATATCTCATATATAATTATATGAGCTGACACGAACACATGCAGCCACAAGACCGAGATAATCTCACTGGTAACAGGGAGGTGGAGAGAAGCAAAGACGCCGGCCAGAAAGACGTGCTGAAAACATCCTGGCGGAGTACGTTGGATCACCCGTGGATTGTGAGAATACCCAATTCGCCAATTAGTAGCCGGCCTGGTAAATTAACATAGCGAACTAGAAAAGCCTCACCAATCTCACCATTAGTGGTTTACCATGATATGGTATTTTTTGTAGGTTAATCAACAATATCACCAATATCACCATCACTAAGTGGTAAATCAACTAACTCAATGGCACTTATCCAAAGCAACCTGTTAATGGAGGAGATCCATCAAGTGACCCAAGGGCAAAGGGCATGAACATGGTGTACCCTCCACCCGATGGTTTATCATGGTTTATCATGGTTTATCATGGTTTATCATGGTTTATCATGGTTTATCATGGTTTATCATAATGTTCCCCATTCAAGTGGCCGGGGCCCAAGCCCTGCAGATCGATCAACGACAGCTAACAAACGCACATCAAGCTGGTTAGTTTATCTTGTTTGAAGTATGAACAACGGGTTTCTTTTGAGAATTAAGCGGGCTGTTTCGAGACTTGAAGTCGATTGTGTTAAGTATATGAAACACGATTGGTGAAAGAGTTTTAAACTCGAATGTTTCAAGTTTCAAGTGTTAAACTAGAATATTTTAAGTTCCAAGTCTTATAAACTGGATTATTATCAGTTTTACACTATATTTTTGTAAGTATTAAACGTACTAAACTAGGTTAAACTTGATTACACAATCCAATGTTGAGGTCACATTTTTCAGCAAAACCTGTGCCGCCATAGCTGCTTTCTCAAATGTGTAGATATACGGTAGCTACATATACTGCTCGGTGGTATACCTACCCCTCTGAAAAATCTGAGTTCATCAGTTGGGATGATTATTCCCAATATATTATGGAAAATAAAACATGTTCCAAAGCACCAACCAGTTTTGGAAATACTACTCAAGTAGTCTGTATGATATATATTATATATATTTATTGTACAGTATATGTCCAGTGGATATATGACCTACCATGGATGCGCACCATCTCCATCTTGGTCGCTCAAAGATCCTACAGAATTTGGAATGGGGGGACCCCCCATAGCTGGATGGTTGATTTCATGGAAAATCCATGAGTAAATGGATGATAACTGGGGGAAACCCCCTATTTTACGAAACCTCCATTTTTTTCTATCCAACATGTGTTGGTTACATCCCCACATCAGCTATATCTTTCTTGGTTACATGCCTGTCTTGGCAGCATAAAAGCTAATGTTTTTTTCGGCCCACATTGGCCAGTCACCCATCTCTTCTTCTTGTGCTTTTCAAACCAGACTTTTAATTGGTGAACTCCTTGTATTGGGGTTTGACTGAAATAGGGTACCCCTGGATCCATTCAGGTTATACAGTCACCATGATATATCCCTCTTGAAATTGACATCTTGGGGATATACCACTTTTTCAGACACAACCAAATATAAGATTGCTGGCTGAAATCCCTATCCCCATCATATCCCTGTGGTTGTTTCAAGGTGGTGCTCGTCTTAGCCAACGAACTGGGGCACCACCTCGTATATAAAAAGGTATGATCATCCCCCAGTACTATGATACTATCCCATTACTATTTGTTATACCATTCAAAACCTTTTGTATCCTCATCATATCTCCACCATCAGGGTTGCTCCCGACACCCCAAATACAAGAGGAATGCTGTAGTAAATTGGCGAGTTAAAGAGGTAACATACGACCGATGTATGGGTGAAGCCTTGAGCCTTGGTTCTGAATCCACCACTTGGCCGCAACGTGGGGACCCCGGGGACTTCAGCCAAGCGGATCATCGGATCCACCGATCCTCAACTCGGACTTGATCGTTCGCGGTGCTCGCCGGATCATGCGCATGGGACTCAAGTAATTCCTGCCGGAAGATCCACCGCGAAAACAAACAGTTTTTTTTTTGCCTGGGATATAATCAATGGCCATTTCAGGATCCTAAATTGGAGGTACCTACCATATATAAGGCCTATGTAAGGCCTATGTAAGGGAATATCCCCACAAAATATGGCCTTATATGGTACAGTACCTCCAATTTAGGATCCTGGAATTTCCATTGATATAAAAATGGGATAAGTGGGTATCAAGTATCAGGTATTAGTTGGATATGACTTGGATATGAATGGGATGTTCACTGGATAATTCGATATTCATGGGAGATGAATGGGATGTGAATGGTATATACGTATACGAATATATACGATACTTATATACATATACTTATATGATTTAAGCAGTAATGCACCTCACATATGGATATAACCAGCAACTGCTGGCAATCTAAAGGATTCATCAGATTTGAGTCCGTTTTAACAGGGATCTAGTTTCGGGTATTGTGTCGGGCATGCCTAAGTTTTTTCTGGTTGGTGGTATACCTACCCCTCTGAAAAATATGAAAGTCAGTTGGGATGATTATTCCCAATATATGGGTAAATAAAATATGTTCCAAACCACAAACCAGTTTTGGAAATACTAGTGCATGATTTTGGATCAGTGACTAAAGTAGTCAGTCTGTATGATCTGACACAGAGAGAAACACTGGGCCAACTAAATCCACACTAGAAACCTATAAGTCTAGAATCTCCCTGACTTGCTCAGAAAGGGCATACAGCGTGGTGCATATATATATATATATAATATAGGTAGATAGTATATTATATATATAATATATTACAGACATCACACTGCAATATGAACACAACATCACATTGCATCATACTATAAACTGTATAGATCAGTATAGTAGATGCTGCGGTTATCTTCATGACCAACCTTAGATACGCAAAAACTGAAGGATTCTGAGCGTAGATATCCCCATAGCATACTCGGTGAACGAAAACAACTATGTCCATTCAGACTTGACCAAATTTTTATCTTCTATAATCAGGGTTTATACCACCTATTTATTTAATGGTAATTTGGATGGTTTATGGCATTGTTTGACCCACCATTAATGTGGTAAACCCAATGATAAACCATCCCCAAGTCACGATGTTGATGGCTACTGCCCACTGGGGATCCCCACAAGAAGGGAACTTCCTGAGCGGCGGTGCCATGACCACAGTGGCCGCAGCCGCCGAAAGGAACCCGAAAAAATGTTTGCGAGAAGCAATGCCGTGGTGTTTGAAAGTTAAAACCGACCTGTGCATATACTTGATATCATTTGATATATTGGTGGCATCTTATAATATTTAATAATATCATATGAGTGGCGGACTAAATTATTTATTCAGCGTAATTGCCACGGGCAAGACTGGGTCGTCCCCTATCGGTTGTGAATGTTTTCGCTCTTTGAAAACATCCAGTATTAGAAGTAGCAGTAGCAGAAGGAAGAGCAGTAAGGGTAGTGGTAATGGTAGTGGTAGTGTTGGTAATGGTGGTGGTGGTGGTGGTGGTAGTAGTAGTAGTAGCAGTAGTAATAGTAGTAGTAGTAGTAGTAGTATTGGTAGTTGTAGTAAGGGTAGCAGGAGGAGTAGCAGTAGGAGTAGCAGTAGGAGCAGCAGTAGGAGTAGCAGTAGGAGTAGGAGTGGGAGTCGGAGTGGGAGTAGCAGTAGGGGTAGCAGCAGGAGTAGCCTAGCAGTAGGAGTAGCTGTAGGAGTAGCAGTAAGAGTAGTGGGGGTAGTGGGAGTAATGGGAGTCGTGGCAGTCGTGCCAGTAGGGAGTGGAAGTAGCAGTAAATGCAACATTGGGTATCGGTTAGTATCGGTTGGGGTATCGGTAAGAATGGTGCATGAATTGCCGCAAACAATATGCTTGGTGCTCTAAGAGGAAAGCTAGCTGGTAAAGCTGTTTAAAGCCTTTGTTTGTAGCCGTTGCTGTAGAAATAAACACCCTATAACACCCTACTGCAGATTATCGTGGGAACTTGATGGGATATACGTAGGGGTATCGGTGCTGTGTCGTCCCCTATCGGTTGTGAAGGTTTCGTGAAGGCAGGCAGAGTTCAAGGCAGCTCTTTACTACTTTAAATTGCCAATAATTTTGTCGGGCACTCATATATTGTTGAATGGCTTATCCCATCAAAAACATCGTAAACAAAAAAAGGTATATGTATTGATCCTGGATAGTGCCTTTACCCAAGCAATCCCCAGTAGATATGCCACTTGTAATGAACCTCTGTTGATCATCGTCATATTCGTTACATATTGTCGGCTATACCAGTTTTGGTTGTGATGTGAAGGACTACATACGACTACCCGTGTCACGGGCAAATATAATTAGCCAAGTTGCCGCGCGGGATAAGCGAAAGTTGCGGTGTAATGAAGCACATCAAGGCATAAATTACGACCTTAGCATGTCAGTTTCACAACCTGGGGTGGATGGTATTACGGTGAATATCTGAAGAAGATTGTGGCCTTGACTTTCTACGGACCCCCATTGCCATTTTTTGGGAGGGTCAAGTAATCCCATGTTTAATTAATAAAGGTGCGTAGTCAAAAGCTGAGAAATGGCTAGCTGGGGTTGCCTACCGCAAACTTCTTCTCAACTTCTCCACAATCCCATGGACTTATGTGGTGACCCAATTTCATGAATCACAACTATTGGGGCTGGTTACTTACTATGGATCCCCCGATATTTCGAGAAAGCTGATAATAGACTCACTGAATGCGTACATCACCCCCAACCAACATGCCCTTACAAACGGGGTGAATTATTTTATAGCCCCATTTGGTCAATTTGGAGGTTTCCATAAATGGGGGATCCCCAAAATGTTTGGTTTATATTGGAAAATCCTACTAAAATTATCTAAAATTGATGATTTGGGGGTACCCCTATTTCAGGAAACCTCCATTTGTGGTTTATAGCTGGGGATGGTTCAAACTAGTTAGAAACGCCCTGACTTTGACGCACAAAAAACATGTCCAGCCTGCGGAATTGTGAGATCTGTGTGTCGTTAAATTGTGATCACTTTTAAAGTCAGACAGTGTGTTGATTGGTGAATGTTCTTTTTTTTGTTCAGTCCATGAAGTTGTTGATTGAGTACGTCCAGCAAATGAATCCGCAGTAACTATATCTCACAATCAATACCTTGCCCAGATGCTCCATGTATGGAATATTTACCTACTACATTTACTACATTTGGGTGATTTTTAGGGCAAATGGTGGTACATATTCCATACATGGAGCATCTGGGATGCGTCGGATGTATGCTCATTTGTGTCTGATTTGGAAGGCTCCCAGCACGTATTTTTTGGGTTTTTTTTATCGGCACCAGCTGTGGGAGAAGGCGTGGGAGATCCATGGTTGGCCATGGAACTCTGCCGAGGGATGTGGGTGCGTCGGAAAATGGGTGCTACGACCTCCAACTAACCATTCTATTCATATTAGATCCATTACAGGATGAATGGTGATCACCATTAAATCCCATTAAAGCACCATAAATCACCATTTCATGTTCATTTTGGGGTATGCTATTTTCAGACAAACCCGGGTGGTGGATGATCATTCGCGCTCTGACTTGGTGTTCAAAACTCGCATGGCCACTGACCACTCCTTTTTAACGAAAGGATCCACAACGAATCCACAACGAAGAAGAGCATGAATTAGACTGAAGATAATTATACAGTTTCATTCAAAATTGGGCATTGCCCCATCAAAAAACAAATACTAAGAGCGGCTGTAAAATACTGCACCCTCCAGCAAACTAACACATAGATATGGAACATCCAGCACTTTTAGATCATGTCCTAACAGGAAACCCATGGGATTTCAATAGTTGTTTGTATGTTTACTGCAGGGTACCCAAGTCAACCCAAGACTCGGCAGGTGCAACTAGTCTCAGCCAAGCTTCACTCATTATTTCAGTGCAGACGTTACATCGCCATCGACGTCGAGCCCGTGAAGCAAAGTCTCCAGTGGCAGTCCAGAAGTACATGCCGACCACACCCCATAGAATCTGACGCCGCTGTTGGAAGTGGAAACTGAGGGAAAATATGGGTAAATGAGGGTTAAATAGGTTCCAAGGCCGCAAGATATCCCAGATTTCAGTGGGAACATTTGGATCATAAGTTGGGTTGATCACTGGGATACCCCATTCTATCAGCTGGCCAATCATTCTCCAGGTATTGTCCCATCTGATCCAAACTACCAGACTCACAACAGGTGCATTTTTTGGGATGGCTCATGATGGCTCAATGGATTGGTCAAAGGGAAAATATTAACCGGAAACCCATGTTTTTTTCCACGCAATGTAGGGGGTTCCGTTAATTTGTCCCTTAAACCAATCCAGTGAAAGGCTGAATCCCACCAATGCCAGGTGATTTACACAGCCTTTTCACTTCCACGGCCAGGGACTTTAAAAAAAAGCAGGATCAACATGCAACATCTGCTGTGATCAAAACTCTCATGACTGCAATTAGCGTTTGGTAATCAAAGGTGGCCATGGAATCCCCTCTGGGAGATTTCTAGCTGGGAAAATGAAACATGGTGGATTTTCCAACCAGTCACCTTTGAGTACCGGAGGGGAACCAATTTTTTGAGTGCCAATTGGCTACTTTCCGTCGGAGAAATAGCGCATTTTTTGAATGTCATGAATTGTCTTAGTACACTAACTGCCTCTCAGAAATCACCATGTCATTCTAAAACTTGGTTTTGATGAAGCTCCTATCAAGGAACGCGCATGGTATTTAGCCAACAAAGAATGGGATAAATATGGAACAATATACTGGGACATAGTGGGGTAGACTATGGGAAAATGGTGATAGAACCAGCAATCATGGCCAAATCACATTCAGGACAAACTCTTTAACTTCGGCCAGAATGTCCTCAAGTGACAAAAATGAGGACAACCACCTGGTTGCAGGATGTTCGACTGTTCCAAGTTTGTGCAGGAAAACACACATCTTCCTGCAGTAAAATCACTCCTTTGGTGGCTTCCCCTCCAGTGTCGACTAGCGTGAACATCACAATTGTAGATCATGTCTGAACAGAAAGCCATGGGATTTCCATCGCATTTTCTATGCTGGAGGGTACCCTCCACCTCGGCCCTGCCAGCACCAAGGGGCTGCAAGGGCCAACTGGCCCGTGGTGTCGGCAGAATCCTCCAGGGTGACAGAGACTATACAGCAGAGCGCCTGGGCCAAGCTAAACATGGCGGGAAATTTTTCAGCCGGTCTCCTCCTATTCCATGGGAACATTCATGAGAACCCCCTTAGATTTTGTGATTAACTGATGATTAATGGATGATGTGATGGTTATCATATTCTTCCCTTTTAACTGCATGGATTAATATGATTAATGACCATCGCTAGAGAAAAGGCGAAAGACGATCTAACTGTTGACCATGGATGACCATGGCACATATCTTCTTCTTATGGGCCAACTCATTTCAAATCGAAATGTATTTGACAATATCTTCATGCAGGGATTTCCAGACAGCTTACTGAAGAGAATCATATTTTGGCGGAAAATGAGATGGGTGGCAGAGTGTCTTCATCATGCTGGATTTGGCAATTGGTCGACATCGTGGTTTAGAGACGTAGGGCTTATCCCGACAACCATCAACACTACAAAATTGCGGATTGTGGATATGCCTCGAACTCGTGCACAAAACTCCCATTGTCCCAATGTGGGGCTGCGGGTTACGACCAACAGAGATGATCTGGGAATGACTCAGGTCTCAAAGCAGTTTGACAAAGCCTGAGATGCAGCCAACGTACCGGGGATTTGGCTTGCCCAAATGAAGATGTTGGAAGTATAACGACCTAGAATCCTCAACAAGTGGAAACAAATGCTGCTTCCCCTTGAAAAAATAGATGTGAATCAAGGAAGTCAAGCCGTTGTGTGATGAATCGCCCATCGATTCCGGTTTTTGTTAGGGGTTCTAAAGTAAATGGGTATTTCACAACAACATGGACGGAAATGTCATACTAGGGATGCTCTGCAATACAAAGTCATTAGAAAATGGAAGGACCATATGCGTTTCTGTTAGATTGATTAGACATATTTTATAAATACAACTATATATATATATGTATATATATATATGTATATATATATATACATATATTATAATTATTTATAATTAAATATAATACATACATACATACATACATACATACATACATACATACATACATACATACATACATACATACATACATACATACATACATACATACATACATACATACATACATACATACATACAT
>Ga0126342_10003740_pt1 | contig 25454 bp, 24 predicted proteins | sample Cyp1metagenome_FD_92528 | JGI IMG/M metagenome (GOLD analysis project Ga0126342, IMG submission 92528) | Coral microbial communities from Lord Howe Island, Old Settlement Bay, Australia - Cyphastrea 1 metagenome | ecosystem: Host-associated > Invertebrates > Cnidaria > Coral ... | reverse complement strand
CCCCACGTTCGAGGCCCCGGGACTTTTAAACACCAAGGCCACGCGGAGAGCGTAGACTCGATTGAACTCAAGCTTCACTCTTGAGCCAACCATGCCGAACCCGGTGAACACCGCAAGAATCAAAGAAGGTGTGCTGTGGCAGTGTATCGGATCCACAGTGTGCTCTAGTTGTCGGCTTGTGGTGTACGCCATCCACTATGCAAACAGCCTTGCCTAGATATAATGGATATATATATATATAATAGATACATACCCAGAAAACAGACATCAACCAGACTCTTCAATATGGGTGTGTCTGAAAATTGTGTTATATACCGTCAAATGGTTATTTTTATTAGGGAAAATGATAATAAACTGGTGGAATTGTTCTTTCTCTCACCTAATTTTCAGCTCCCAAACCCAATATTTCCACAGTTGAGAACGCCTCTCATCCCAGCCGCAGGCGGTCCCAGAATCTCAAAAGTCTGCTTCCCTGAAGGCCAAAGATGGCACCTGCCCAGGGTGCATCCATCTTCCAGCTGGCTGTTGAGTGCCCCAAGTGGGGAATCAAACAGAAAAAGCCAGGCTATCCGCGTAAAAGTCCAAGATTTAATGAGCCACCCATTTTTGGGTTTAGTCGGTTTAGTATTGATCCGTATTGATGCCCTTACACTTTTACTTGACTTTTCGGCAATAAATTGGAACTGACCCCCCACAAAGGCGTCATGCGTCATCCCTCCTGTGCCGAGCGCAGTGCCAGCGAATTCCTGCTCGGAAATGTCTTGCGCCGCAACCAGCACACCCAGCAGCTCGATGAATCTCATGGCGCGGGCTCTTGGATGGGGTCATCCATCAACGCAGCTTTTTGGAGGTGTATCCCAGTCTTTCACAGAAATGCACGGCCAAGTAAACAACTTATTAGTTTCTTAATTAATGTGGAATATGGAGATTCAGATCATATGGCATGTTCCATTCACCTTCTTCAGCCTCTAATTAACTTGCATTGCTTCGCCACTTTGCAACTTCCGGGTCGTTGGGACATGACTGAATTGTGCTTGTGGGCCGGTCCGACCAGGTGAATCACCACTCAGCCCCTGTCATGTAGCATCTCCAGTAGCTGTCCAGTCCCAAATTGTGTTGGGGGGCCAGCCGGCCAGCCCATGTTGGGAATGTAGGGTACAGGAAAAAAACACGCAGAAAACCGCCCACTAGAAAAGATACTGAAGACTTTCGCACTGACAAAGTAAGTTGAGCAACTTGCACGAGGCTTAGAGACAACTTTTGGGACGAATGAATTGCGTTACGATCACATATCATGCAAATTCATGTCGCTTGCAAAGCTTCCTCATTGCGTTCTCCAAGGATCGCTTCAAAAAGTTTGCGCCCATAGGCAAGGTCATGAAGAGACTGTCGTCTTGTCACTTGCAGGTTTGCTTTCCAAAGGGTGACCGAGACGATCCTCAGATTGCCTCAAGCACTACCAGAAATGCCCAGTCAAGCGGTGGGATTGTCTGACAGCTCTAAACCCAAGATGTCGCCGTCAGATTCAACAGCACGTTGATGCATTTGGTGCAAACAAAATCTCAATTCAAGTGGCTGAACGAGTTCTTCTGACACCACCTGAAATGAGAGGATCCTCTGAAAAGCAAATCACTTCAACAAAGTGCTCTCCGTGGAGAGGGTGGATGTTTTTTTTCCTGTTTTCTTTTGTCCGGGACTGTTTCTTTGCTATTTGCAACATGTCGGAGCTAAATCTCTAATATGGACAGAATTTGCAGCGTTTTGGACCTTGAATATATGTTGCTATGTTTTTCCCGGTCTGATCAGTGTATGTGTGTGTGTGCGTGTCACTAATTGTCACTGTATCTCAACTTAGATGCTCACAGCAAATTGAACAGCATGCCAGCACAAAATCATCTGCTTCTCTATCATATGATTTGCTGATGCAGCTGTGCTTCCAAACATCAAACCCTCTTTTTCTCACGCCTTTCTTGCGCGTGCCTGGTGACGCCTGCTCCCTGGTCGATCAGGCGGGGTGAAACAACAGTAAACAATTTCGGAAAAGCCACGAATTCTTGGGCCCGGCGCTGTGATTTTAATGTAGAGGGCTACATGATGCTGTTACCAACCTTTCGGGCACGACGTCGGGCTCGGCGAGCTGGCTTCTTGCAGTCCTAGCTGGGCTGATGACAAATGTGGGCTTTAAAAAGATGCAGTAATTACATCCAATAGTTTTAAACACATCGTTTTTCATTGAACTTAAGCCATATGTTTAGACATGTTTGGTTTTTTTTTGTGACACCCCCATGTTTTCTATGGAAAATCTCACCTGAGCATCACCTGGTTCCCGGCTCCCGTGCAGTTCCCGTGCAGTTCCCGCGCAGTTCCTGCGCCTCCATGGGCGACTCATCTGGATTCTTCAGAGCGACTTCAAGGCTGGGGGCGATCAGCATGGCCAGCTGGAAGCGCCACCTTGAAATCACCACGAAAATTTTGGCAATGTGGGAATATGTGGGAATAATATGTGGTAATCCCAGTTTTGGTATCTTTATTGGATTATATTGGATTTACACCCCTTTACATCCCTTTACCACATATCACCGACTCGGCATTGCAATCCGACAAACCCGAAAAAATAAACAATTCATAACCATCCCTATTTAACCATAGAAGTGGGTGGGGTTCCAACCATCCCTAATTGGCAGTTTCTTCTTGGGTTGGACACATTCATATTGGTGAGATTCTTGTTGACTGTCTATTGTGTCAAGATGAGAACTTATGAGCTGCACATGTTCGATGTCTCGAAGATGTGATCATATGATAATATATGATATCATATTTGCTCCATGAACTACCTGTGAATTCTGAGGGAATATGTGCAACCGGAACTACTACTGCCATGTCGAGCAGCTCGTGTCCAAGCCTGCTATGCCCCAACACCAAACAGAAACAGCGAAACATCCGAGAGTGAAACACGTCACACGAGATCACCAGTGTCAGCTCGACACACTAATTACTGTCCTGTCCTTCTATTATTATTAAATTATTTAAATATTGCATATTACAAAGCACTACTTTCCTTCTCAGCATTGATCTCTTGTTGATTCCGTCTGGTGCAAGGCTAAACCAGCAATGCGCAACCCGCGGTCAGCTTCCGAAAGCTCCCGCCTGTTGAAGGCTGTAATGAAAGGCTGAAATAAGCGGGTGAGACCTCAGTGTAGGATGGGACTGGCCATGCTGACATCTAGTGACGCTTGCTTGCATCATCTGGATCATTCTGGATCTGAATGGCACACAGCTGGCAGCCAGGTGGCCTCCCATGAATCCACTGCGGTGCCGAAACAGCACAAGATTCAATAGCACGGCTAACAACGCGCCTGATGCTCGGGTCGGGATTTCTTTCGTGCACTCTGTCTCTCTCTCTCTCTCCCTCCCTCCCTCCCTTCCTCCCTCTCTCTCTCTCTCTCTTTCTGAATTTCTGTCTCCCTCTCTCTGACTCTGAGTCTCAACGTTGTTCACTTCAACACTGGCAGAAGACAATGAAGCGCCCATGTCACCATGTTGCTTAAAACCCCCAAATCCACAGCCCTGCAAATACAAATTTTGGAGCCTGTTGCCGCATCCACGGCTGCACCCACAATGCCGCCCAAGCAAGCACAAATCGGTACAGAAATTCCGAATGTGAAGGGCGCTAAGAAGAGACCTGCTTTGCAAATGAAATCTGGCAGACTGATGCAGTCCTGCAATTCACTCAATGCATGGATCAATGCTCATATCACCATCCGAAGAAGTACAAAACCTTGCCAGTCAAAGCGAACAATACTGGTCGAAGCATCGTACATGAAATCACGTACACAAAATGCTGATGCCAGAGCGGCTGTCAGTGAATGACAGCGAAACTCTCCCGGACAATTGATCAATATCATCATCTCTCCATATCTCTCCAATCAATATCCATCCATATCAGGTCCATATCCATCAATCAAACATCTCAAACGCTGGTCAGCACCGATCCATCTGGATCACCCTTCCCCACCTGCAATGAGCCCCAGAAATGCCCCCGACAGAAGTCCCAGGAATGCACCAAAGGAGGCGAAGCACGGACCTGTGACCCCCGTGAGAATCAAAGGTGCAGCCACCTGGCGGCCGGATGCCCAGGGATGATCGGCCAGGACCACGATGCCAAGCATTAAAAGGAGCCATGTGGACGGAGACCCTACACAAACATCAGGGCTCCGCACTGCTAATATGCCATGAAATTTGCTTTGGTCATGTGTTGCCCCAAAAAAATCGGATCGCAGTTGCTTCAGAAAGTCGTTGTCTCACCTGCAGCACTTGCCCATTGCGAGGCTTTGTCCAGCCGGATGGCATCTCGGTAGCGAAGCAAAGAAGTCCCAGAGAAGCCCCCAGCATCACACCACCTGGCGGAATGGGAATCACTTTCCAATCACTTTCCGTTTTGCAAGAGGGGTTGTGTCCACATTCAGGAACTGCATCTAGCAATTATTCGGATACGGCCACGAATAATTTACAGATACTGGAAGCTCTACCGAGGATGCAGCATTCTAGACCTGGACATACCACCAGTTCTTTACAAAATGATCTTTCCCAGAGGCATACCAAGCCGTCCAAGGGATTCAATCAAACTGGCAAATTCATCATGTGCTTTAGCCACTGGATTTAGTAATTTGGTGACTAAATCATCCATCATACATCATCAATCATTACCAATCATTCACCATTAAGCATTAATCATTAATTATACAATCACATGACATAAACATACATAAACCATAATTCTTGGTTAATTATCACGTGAATTCATGTGATTCTATAATTTTAATGATGGTTGCTATGGTTTGCTATGGTTAATTGGGGTTAATTATAGCAACCAAATGACCAAAGGCGCCTGCACATCCCAAGGCTGCACCCAAGATGAGGCCGCCCAGGGCGCCGAAGAAGCAGCAGGCCTCGGCCGCGGTCCAAGGCTGGGTACTGTTTCCCATGGTAAGAATAACAGTAACAATAACAGTAACTATTACTATTATGGTATTAGTAACAATAATAACAGTGACAATAACAAGAATAACAGTGACAATAACAATAATAACAGTGACAATAAGTATCTATTATTATGGCATCAGTAACGGTTATGATAACAAGTAATACTATGATAACAAGTATCAGTGACCAGTAGCACAATTTGAATCATTTGTCACCATAGCAACAATCGTTACAGTCACTAGTGCTCTGAGTTTGATACTTATCAATTCGATAGTAGAAGTGCAGATGCTACAAATACTACAATTACTATATGAGTATAAGGATAGCTATCAGTTTTATTCATATCCTGATTAATGACATCGTTAATAAGTGCGCAAACCGGCAGCAGCGCCTCCAAAATCTTCAAATAGACCCGAGTTCAACGGTAATGGCCAACCAAAAAGCAGAATGAAAATCCAATGCACGAACTTTGGGTCATTAGCTACAAATGGGTCTGCCTGAAAATTGCCTACCAATCCAAGGGTTATATAATCATAATTCTCCCAATGAAAACTGCCATAATCGGGTGGTACGTGCTGGTATACCCCCATTTCATAACACACTTAAAATTCATATATACATATTACATCATATTAGATGTATATGGTTGGTTACATATCTCGCTTATATATATATATATATTTGTATGTATATATATATGTATATTTTATATATGTGTATGTATATCCCCATGACTGTAAGGTCAAATCATCCCATCCCAGGTCCCCAGGTCCCCAGGTCCCAGGCCGGAGCTGAGAATCCCAAGGTCAGCGGTGCCAACAAAGATCCTGCCGCCGCCCCGGCCTCAGGGTGCGGGCTGCGCCGCATCCAAACCAAGCAACACATAAAGTGTGCTATAAATAGATATAAATGTGTGTGTGTGCATTTATATATATATATACATACAGTATACAATATATATATATATAATGATATATAATGTGTGAGTGTATATGGAGATATGCATGCCTAGGTATATGTATACATACTTTTGTCATGTGCCGACAGCACATGGCCAAGGTGCCGCGGATCCCAGCAATAGGCCCAGCACAGCTGAGATTGCTCCAACAAAGAGGGCACCAACACGGCCACCTTGGGGCTGGGCTGATGGCTTCGGAACCATTCAGTAACTTCAGGAAGCACAATCAGGTTACACTGACTACATGGGAGTATCCAATTCAAATGATATACCTTGATATACTTTGATATATACATCATATATTATATATATATATACACTGTTTATATATATATGTACATATGCGTGTATGTTGCATATACAATAAAGCATAGTATCACATAACATAATATGATATGAAATAATATAATTTGATCCAATACCCAAAAAAAAAACTAATATAATATAATGCAATAATATAATATAATAAAATATAATATAATATAATATATAATACAGTATAATATTATAGTATAACATAATATAATAAAATATAATATAATAAATGTATATATTACTATCATTTACTATCTATATATAATTATATATACGTATATTATATATATAATATCTTGAAATATCCTGCAGAGCGCGATGCCTACTTTGGCACGAAGCTTTCCATGCGGTTTATGGTGGCTCACCATGACCTGGTCGCCAAGAGGCCACGCCAAGCCGCAGCCCACATCGTCAAGCCCTGCAGCCATAAACATGGTACCGGCGCCAATAGCGACTTTGAGGAATTTGAACATTGTTCAAAATGGGAGCATTTTGGCCATCCTTTTTTCATTTTGGGCCAGTGGAATTGCCATGTTCAGGAGTCTTTTTTTTGAAAAAAAAAAAGCAAGAACCCAACTTTCTCACAAGAGATACCTTATTTGAAATGAAGTTAACATTAAGTGGCGCAGCATCATCTATGTTACATGAACTGAACTTCAAGTAGCATAACAGTTTATTTGATATGATATTAACGTTTAGTAGCGTAGCATCATGTATGTTACATGAAGTTGATTTCAAGTAACATAACAACTTGTTTGAAATTAAGTTAACGTCAAGTAGCGTAGCAACATCTAAGTTACATGAAGTGTGCTTGATTTAGCGTAGCATTACGTATGTGACAAGAGGTTGGTTTGAAGTAGCATCACATCTTATTCGAACTGAAGTTCATCACGTTAAGTAGCGTAGCATCTTGTATGTATGCAAGCGCTATTGAACGTTATTGCACCCCCGCCACCCCCAGCAAGTAGCGTAAAAATTACGTATGTTAGTGCAGGTCAACGTCAATGTTAGTGCAATCCACTGAGAGTGCACAACATGTGTGCAAGTGCAAGATTTGTATGGTACAATGATGTATGCTAGTTCAACTTAATCTGACATAGCAAAGCATAATCTATGACTATGTTAGGAGAAGTCAACATTAAATGCCGTAGCATAGATTACATTAGATGAAGTCACCTGAGCCATTCTGAAAACCTTCATTCACTCCCTATGTCGTATCATTTTGGGTACGCCAAAGCTTACGCCATGCTTACGCGCGTAGAGTTTTTCCTTACGCGAAGCAAATTGAGGAAACCCTTAGGCGAAGTCCTTACGCGGCCTTACGCAAGCGAGGGTTTCGCTTACGCCAAACATGTTCTGACAAGGCCCGTACTGAAAATGTAAAGGGAGGTTTTTAGATCGGCTCACCTTTCAGTAGCGCGGCATCGCCTGCACCTTACGAGCAACGTCAAGTAACATTGCATCTTCCATAAATGCAAATGCTATTAAACGTTATTGCGACCCCCAGAAACTAGAAAATTGTGTTTTCCCATGGGGTCGCTAACAGCGCCGCTAGCATAAACAAACATGGCAGCCATGGCAACAGCATGGCCAAGGCTTTCCAAGGCTTTCCAACCCCTGCCTCATTGTTCGTATTGTCATTGACCTTTTCTGCGACCTCCTGGCGCTGTCAAGTCCCCCATGTTTCGCATGTCTATGTTGTGCCATCCCTCAGCAGCTCCTCGCCACACTTTGGTTGCGCCATGGTCACCGTAGAAGAAACGCGAAAACTGGTCGAGCACTGTATAAAAAGAATAGCTGCTGCAGCCAGAATGGCAATACCCCCATGCGGAAATCTGCGTAAAATCCAACTGCAGTTCCTATCATCCAGGCAAGACCCTGATAGTGAAAACAACTGGCCTCAACTAAAAGTATTGCCCCCTTGATTGCCTATGATGGCCTCCAGAAAACCTCTACATCAAGGATCATCAAAGTACATCAACTCTAGACACCCTGGCCTCATCAAGCCTCAATGGCTCCATCCAGTGGCATCACTTGGCGCACCCGATAGGGATGAAGGTATTCCCTCCTCCTGTTCGTTGGGGTACTCCACCACCAGGATGGTGTCCTCGCCTGGGGGTTCCATGGAACTTCATGGGGCCCAGCGGCAAAGATAGCAAGAGATAGCACTAAGTTATGTGTATATTGTCCTATATATATAATTATAATATATATATATATATGAAGGTCATATATATATATATACCTCCAATAATGATCAAAAATGGGGACTTACCTCCCATCATGGGGATGTTTCTCAGAAATTGCCCAGACTAAAGTTGCCATGATTTGCTAGAGGGTAGTTACAGCTGACATCAGCTGGCCCATTAATTCGCCCCCAAGGGGCAGACCGATTGCCGGCGACTGGGCCAAAGCATCCAGCAGAGCTGGGTAGGACCTGTGGGGTGGACCATGGCAGTGGATACATGAAAAGAACTGTTCGGAAATACTGCCGCAGTATCACATGTTGGGAAATGAGGATGGTGAGTCACTGGATTGGTTTGCGGGATACCTATCGGAAACCATAGTTTTCACTCCCCAAATTCACAAGTCTCTTGTAGAAACAAAAATCTCTCGGATGTCATGTTCACGCGAGCGTGTGGGACCTCTTGCCGACAAGTTTGTGTGAACCAGAGAGCCGTAATTATGTGAGCAAGAGTGCTGTTTCTAGGGGAAAAAACATAAACCAATTCTGTGAGGTAAACTCGTTTCAACTCGTTTCAACTCGTTTCAACCTGGCAATTTGTGCTTTCGACATCTTTCGACTATCCAACTATCATCTGATGGCATTGAGCTGCGAACACCTCCTCATATGGCGGTGTCCTAGGCCGTTTTGTCTCGACAAGTATGATGGTCAAGTTGTGGTCATCCCACCATCATGAAAGACCACGGGACGATCATTTATATAACTATATAATTTCTATATAATCAAATCATTACAAGCAATTACAGCAATGGGAATATTATACTGATTGGTGGTATACCTACCCCTCTGAAAAATATTAGTCAGTTGGGATGATTATTCCCAATATATGGGAAAATAAAAAATGTTCCAAACCACCAACCAGTATATGTGTTTTAATGGGATGACCATCAATGATAATGAAGATACATATCATTATATATAAGTATGTCACTAGTACTTCCATATAATAAATGGACATCAGTGAGAATAATATAAATGGATATAAAACGATATAAATGGGAATATTAAGCCCTTTTTTTAGTGGGATTCTATATCATGGGGATTCCATCCATCGTCCCTGGTCTTTTTGTTGCTGGACATCCCCACGCCGTCACCAAGCCGAAAGGTCGCTCTGCCCCAAATTTCTCCTTGGTCACAGCATGGACCAGCATGGGGCGGCTGTATTTCCAGGATTTTCATGGATTTTCCAGGTCATAGCATGAAAAAGCACAAGTACCGGAAACCGCCAACTGCTTCCGTTGGTTGGCTATTTGCTGGCAGTTGAAGCATACTAAACCCCCATGCTTCTGCTTTCCCATCTGTTTTTGCTGCTTCCTCAGACGGGTTTGTCTGAAAATTGGGTGCCTAAAAATATAACATCTTATATTTGAGCATCAATTTTCCTCATTAAACTATTATTAAACTTGCATTTTTAGGTGCTATGGCTATCCCATCCAACCAAGATTGTGTTCTGGGTCCCTGACTGGGGTGGCCAGGAACTGCTCCTTGGTGGGTTTTCTGCTACCCCGTGAGGATATGGAGAACAGTTCATGTGATTGTGTTTTCTTAGAGGTTGACCCAATGCCAAGTATCTTGGAATCAACCCATGGGTATGGAAGAATTCACCCTGGCTTTTTCCGGTTGTGGACGTTCGTCCCGCCATTTGGATGGTCCCCAGGAAAGTATTGACTGATCCAGTCGATCCAGTCGCCTAGAAATCATCCAAAAATGAATCCCATCTTCATCATCTTGTAGAGAATGGTAAGCTCCGATGCATGGTTGCTTTTTCTTGCACTGAGTCTCAGATTTTTGCGACAAGATGCTAGGCTTATGCTAGGGAAAGTGCAAGGGTAACAGCTGGCACGCAGGGCCACTAGATTTTGATGGTGCATGCTTGATGGACTTGGAACCATCCTTGGTTTCACACTGCTTTGGTGCATGCCACCGCAGTGCTATCCTCGACACCAAGCGCCTCAAGGCAGTTGGAACATGTTGGAACCTAATCAATGGGAACAAGCTACTTGGATGTGCATGCTAAAGTGGTGAATAACCACTGTAACTGGGGTAGTATTCTATAATATTCTATATTAATTGAACTGGGTTGTGGATGGTTGTGGTTATTGCCCACTTGCTAACTGATCTAACTGGGATGCCCCCAAATATGTCCAAGGCCCGCCAGGCCCGCCTTGCAGTTCTCTTCAATGGCCTTCGCACAAACTGGCGAAGCATCCACAAACGTCACATGACCTTGGCCATCCCAAACATCGAATAGTGCAAGGCATGTAGAAACTCAGCTGGGGATGGCTTGGGGCCCATAGAATTGCTGACCCTTTTTCGGTGTTATCACAACCACAACAAAGAGATATACAGAAAAGTAGGTTCCAATCAATTAGAAACTATATAATTATTATAAAGATATTAAAACATACTGTTCTATTTTTGTGTACACCAGCCAGTTTTTTCAGGATCCTAATCTCCCCGGCAATGGCCAGTGTCGCTTTGAATACGCGGGATCCCACACCAGCACCGCGGGAGGCGGATTCCAATCCCACAATGCCAGAGCCGGCGAAGAGATCCAGCACACGGGAGGTCTCATTGTCGAACCTGGGAGGTGACCGGAAAGGCACTCTCCACAGCTTTTTCCCAGACAAAACATGAGAAAACCCCATCCAAAAGAAGGGTGGTCAAATGGGAATATTGCGATGCCAAGGTATATTCCAAGATTGTTGGCTATACTCCCACTATTGTTCTTCAAAGCTAAATATTATACAACATTTAAGATATTGATTGTAGCACATGTTTACAATGAGCATTGATGAGCTGGAGTTGGATGAGTGTATGTAAATCTGATTGGGTTGGTCTGAAAATGCTGCAATCCGAACGGGTTCTGACTAGACATGCTAGCTGCTAAATCCATCGTATTTTTCCCACTAGAATGGCCATTGGGAAGCATACATAGCATACCTCATTTCTGGAAAACTCTATTTTCTGGAGCCACCTCGGCCAAAAGCCTTTCAAGGAACACATCACAGGCTCCAAGCATGTTGAAGAGTGCCTCGCGCACCTGCGAGGCAAAGGTCTGAACAGAAGTGTATAGAGAGAGCTGGGATCCGGGATGGACATAATAGATTGAGAAAAGAAAATCATCCACAGTATGGATATGGAATTGGATCTGATAATGGTTGAATGACGGGATATGAAGTGGAAGGAAGTGGAACAAATACAGAGGCAGGAGGCATATTAATGTTGGTTTGAAAAAAAATGTGCTGCGAGTAGCTGGTCGGATCTTGGAGGGTAGCGGCTCCTCACTACCAGCCACCTAAAGAAGTGTTTTCCGTTTACATCATTCTATGATATGGCCTACCCCGCCTGAGGCATGGGAAGCCAGGAATAAAATTTCAAAATGACCCACTTGGCATGCTTGAAAAATTACTGGTGACGTGACAAGGTGACCGTGACCGATTGTGCCTGCGACATCATTGGCCGCAGAAAGACACCTGGCACCTGTGCCAGAGAGACAATCCAGTGGGTTTAGGGGTGTGTGGCATGATCATCTATGGTCACAGCATGTCACAGCTGACCTTGATGGACCGACTGCGATGTAGGCCCCCAGTCAGTTGCACCCTCAGTGAAGCAACACGCCATGCCATGATATGCCATGCTCTTGACATCGAGAACACAGCACTGCCGCAGTGATGGGCGGGCAGCCTTTTTCCAAAAAGACTGCTTCTGCCAATTTCTGAAATGTTCGGTTGCTCAGAAGTTGCGTTTGCAAACCTTCCTGGCAATGAACTACAACTTTTCAGACAGCCGCAGTTGGGTTGCAAAACGTTCGATATAGATTGATTCTGCGGTGAGGTCAACAGCGCACAGGCTTTGGGAACTGATAATACTGGTACCTTCCGCATGTGAAGCAAACTAACCTGGTCCAGCAACGGATTGAAGTCCTTCAGTCTTCCTACTGCTCAATGGGTGCTTCTTCTGATTCAACTTTGCACGATCATGGAATCATGTACATGACATATACACATATCTATGCATATGTATATCTATACACACGCGCACACACACACATACATACATACATATATATATATAGGGTAACTACATTCAAATATACGGACTTTTAAATATACGAACAGGTATTTTAGACTACCTCCGGGAAGGTTTTCCTTGGCCCGCCCGGCCATTTAAACATACAGAATCCAATTCATTTAAGCATACAGCAACTACATTTAAATATACGAACTGGTATTTCATACTACCTCCGGGGCCTGGCAGTTTGGCCCGCCCTTCACATATTTAAATGTCGTTAGCATTTTTGTTTGTAGCATATTCTGCACGGGAGTGAGCAATTTGTCCGGGTGGTACACGAGGGGATCAGGGAAGCAACGGTTCTTCTGTTCTTCTGCCTTTGGTTCCAGGCTCGTTGAACAAAAGCCATCTGAAGCCCATTAAGACACGACAAAAAAAAACAATTTGCCCATGACAAAGGTCTTGCAAAGGTCTTGAGGGAATGACCCAGTACTCGGGTGGCGCCTCACTTGCGACCCTAGAAATGAATGACGAATGACTGGAGTCACAGGTGATCCTTGATAGGGGCACAAGAGAATGTTTTTTGGGGGTCGAAATTGAGGATCACTCTGAATTCCCCCCCGGCAGAAATTCTGTCTATTCAATAAACGTGTTTTTTTTCTATGGTCACAAGCGAGGCACCACCCTACAGTGCGTTGAGTAAGCAGCAAACAAAATCCGCTATGAACCCACGCCTTAGCCTGTGAGCCTGTAAGGGTAGTTATATACTTTCATCTCTAGTTGAGGGATTAATAAGCATGATACATCATGATACTGCTTCTAGGAATTGACCTCAAAAAAACGGCTTCGGCCGCCAAATGCCACCAGCATAAAGAGATGCAGGTTCAAACCGATGGGATCCCATGAGAAGCCCATGCCATCCATGCAGGCATCGATTTAATCTGCATTTGGGTGATATGCCATTTAAATATGCCATGGAATGGGTAAATACAGGGGAAAAAAACAGCTGGCATCACATGACATCGCTCCCAAAGCCTTCAAACTCTCGTCTACTGTGAAACAGCTCGCGCACATGAGATAAGGCGCCACCCACTACCATCTACTGGCAGCACGATGTCCCTGGGATCTGAGACCGATCTCAGCCCTTGAATCTCCGTGCCAAGAACGCATTAAAAACCAAAAACACCATAGAACATTTTGGGAATTTGGGGATATTGTTAGAACATGTTAAACCATGTTGTTGATGTTGATCTGCCATTGATAGGGGAATGACTCAGCATTGCAAGCAGCTCTCTGAAATGTGGCCAAAACAGCTCATGTCGTAACATGCCGTAACCCAATCACAAACAATCTCCAAGTGGGTTCTATCAGGAAGACCTCTTGGGATGATTTTGATTGATTTTGAATAGCCTTTTAAATAGTTGGTTATTGTACTGAGGGCATTGGCTCACATCATCATATCCAACGCGGTTCTTGTGCAGCTTGTTGCATTGCAACCAGAGCGTGCGACAGCTGCACAACTTGGCGGTCGATATGTTTCTGGCCATCCATGAGTTGGTGCGTCTGTGTGATGATCTTCTCCTAAGCTGCGCCGTCACGGCACTGACTTCGGGTGGTCTTGGGCTAGGGCTGTTTCAAGGGATCTAACATGATCTAACGGTCCGCAATCCAACCATATCCATCCGTAGTTGGTATGATTCGGTATGACAGTTGCCGATGGGGAGAGAACCAGAACCATAACCAGAACATGAACCAGAACGAGAGAAAAAGAAACAGTGAAAGGGAGAAAGGGAGAGAGGCAGACACAGCAACAGCAACACCTTTTACGAAGGGATGTCTCCAAACATCTCCAAACCACCAAGAAGGAAGTCTGTTCCGGCGGGGATGCATCCAGTATCATCCAGTACGATGGACTCCGGGCTACAGTGGGTCATGGGATGTCATGGGTATCATCTTGCAGCAGCAAAGTGGCCGTCTGTTGACGAAGGGCAAAAAGGTCCGTGGAACGGGCCGGCCCATGCAATTGTAAGCCTGGGCCAACATTGGCTTGACTCAAGCTCGATTTGTTTTTCGAGAATACCGTTGGGGAATGAGGCATACTAAACACATCTAAACACTTTTCTGTGAACAAAGTGCCTTTGCATTGCTTTCAATGCGTTCACTGGTCCATTCAAAAGCTACTCAACATGTCTGGCGACAGTGTCTGGCATGACCTGGGATGCAAATGCTTCTCATTTCACACAATCAAGTCAGGTCTTTGCCGGATAAAATCACTAATGCCGACAAAGCACATCTCTCCACAAATTCATCAACACCTGCAACAGCATTGGTTGCAAAAGTATCCCCATGTGAATTAGGTGAAAGTGTTGGTGTGAGCAATTTTATAGTGGTAAATCTGAAAACGTTGACCCTCTTTTTGAAAATGCATATATATATACATTCAGAGACACCAGGGTATTTTCAAGTCGACAATCTCTATAGAATTGCTGTCACTGAAGTTGTTTATGAGCATCATTCTCTATAGAATAGCTGACACCAAGTCACTCTCGTAAGCCTTTTTTAGGTTGGGGGCGTTTGTTGGCCTTCTACAAAATCAGATTCCCCAAGTCTCATTCATTGACAGCTGACCTGAATACTCCAGTTGCTCTTGCTCCAAGTTTTCAGTGTCAACCTGTTTTCAACATGAAATCTCTATAGAATCGCTGACGCCAAGGTTCTCTAAGAAATTGCAAACGTTTACATTGGGTAGGTACCCCTAAACAAAGGAGGGCCCTAAAACACACCATATTCCCAAGCTTAATTGTTGCGATTTTTTAGAGGAAATTGCAAGGAGGATCAATAGTATCCAAGATACCGTCACATACGAGAACAAGCGAAGAAACAAACCGAAACCAGCGTGCCATTTGGCAGGAATTGCTGATTCTTCGATGACATTGCACAGGCCGACATTTTTTGCGCATCCATGACTTGAAAATTGAAAGCGCAAAATCCGGGCCTACGGTGTGGTCTCCATCCACGTCAAGAGTGAGGAAGAGAGTCCACGCATCCATTGCACTGATCTCGATGGATGCAAAGAAAGCCACCACTGCTTCGTCATCAAAATTATTTTCGAAGTCCTGGATGGTGATTTTTCCTCGACCATGCCTATCCTTGGTTAGATAGGCAAAAGATGGCAAAAGAAATGCATGTCGCAGACCTTTTTGCGTTAGATGCGTGTTAGACAATTATGTGTGGCACGTCTTCCAAATAACATCAAAGAACTAAAGCAAAAATGAAAAAATAGTGATATATAGTGATATTTCATTACATTTACAACAGCCATCAGCAGTCATAGCATAACATCCGAAACAGGCCCCAGGGTCAATCTTGTGGAACAAGAACTCAACTTGCTCACGTAGCTCCCTGCGTGTCTGCATCAAGGCCCAAACTTGCATTTCATGATCGCGTTCAGCGGCTTTGATGGCGCTGTTGCAGAAAACCTCACCAAACTACAAAATATTCGAAATCATTCTAAACCCAAAGCCAACCATAAAATATGTGCCTGCAATTGAAGACCCGGCCAGAAAAGAAAAGGACAAAATCTCACTACTTCGTCAGCTCAGTCACTCCGGTCATGACCTGGCTGAGTTGCACAAGTCTCTGCAGAATTGCGCCGAAAAGTCAAAACGAAACATGGACACAAAATCTGAGGTGAAGATTGATGATGGGGGTGTCTTCAATATGATTTACTAGTGTTTCAATATATTCAATATATTATTATAAGATTCTGCTAAGTCATTTGCATGTACTGTTTGCACATGTTTGCACCAATCAACCGGACAAGAACAGCCCAACATTGCCAAAGAGAAGTTTGCTTCGACATGCCAAGTCGCATTCAGGACCGCAAAGCCTCGCTTACAATGTGAATCAATAAAAGAGTTCAATTCAAACCCTTATCTTGCTAGACCAAAGGGGAAAGGTTTGAAAGTTCATATCGAAGTATCTGAAAATGTTGAGAAAACCGCGGAAAGGTGTCAAAAAACAACAAAATCAATGGCCTTTGGACAAATGAAGCCGACTTGAAGCCATCTTGAAGCCACCAAGACACTGCAGAAGGCAATGTAAAAGTAGAGAATCATCACCCAGAACATGCCACCATCGATGGATGCCAAAGCATCCGCCCCATCGCCCCAGTTCATCCCGTTTGAAATCGCGCGAAATAAAGTGGCGACTGATGAAGTCCTTGGCCAACTGGCAGTCACAGGAACATCAGGAACAAAGAAATACAAAGCAAAAAACATTTCTTTCCAAAATGAGCTGCGTGCATGTGTGAGGCACGCAAAAACCATCAAAAACATGTGTGCAAACACATTGGGCAGCGGGCACACTGTAGACCACATCGGGCTCACAAAAAGTTTCGGTGCTGCACAGCCCTGTCGTCCTGCTGCCGGGCATCAAAGATCCGAAGAATAAGTCCAAGCGCTCATCAAAGGCCGCAGGTTTCTCATTCAGGTAACCCAACACGGTATCCGTGAACCTGATTATGTGACGTGATGTGACACGATGTATTCTAATGCAATGCATGCATGTATGTATGCGGTTGTGTGCGTGTGTGGCCTGCACATATGTATGTAATGTAAGGTAACGTAACTTAGCGTAATGTATGTATGTGTGTTTCTGTGTGTGTGTTTCTGTGTCTCTCTGTGTCTGTGTGTGTGTGCAAGAATGTATCTACATAAGACTTAATATACATCCCCATGCAAATCTTTATTATTGTAGTGTTATTATAATTTCATATATATATAAGGCAAAAAAATGCGATATTCATAATATTATATAAATATGGATATGTAATTTCATATATAGTTGTTATTCTTATTATTTGTGTTACTATTATTGTCCTTTTCCCATTGTTGTTATTGTTGTTATTATACAAAATATTACTATATATTATCACGATTATTATTATTTATTATGATTATTATATGTGTTCGTATCATTTATATCATGATTCTTATTATTGTTTATTATTATTAATATTATGATCATCATATATTTATATATATATATATATATTATTGTTATTAAATACAGTTATATATATATATTAAAATGTATACATAACTTGAAGAATAATTATGTATAACTATGTATTAAAAAAATATGTGTGTATACTTATGTATAAATACATTTACATACTGAAAAATAACTATAATATTATATATATATATATATATTATATATATAATGTGTTGATTGAATGTGTCTGTGCTGGTTAGATTGTCCGGTCAGGGAACAGAATGGCAAAGATGTAGATGATCATGGCCAGCAAAACCATCGACCAAACCAAAGCCTGGCCGGGCCAATTCGGCGGCCAAGGCAACTTCCAACATCGAGCCCCGCCTTGAGAGTACCCACCAGGGATTGAACCAAGGTCCTGAAGTCAGATGTGGCATGCGATTAGGATACCGCTAGGCTATGAACAATCCCATCCCCCCAAATACATCGTGATTATACATCCAAAGTAATGTATGTATAATTACATTCTATTATATATTATATTTATATATTATATTATATTATATATATATATTATATATATTATTTATATATATATATTATTATATGTATATATCATATTATATATATATTATATTATATTATATATATATATATTATATATATAGTATATATATATTATATATATAGTATAATATGCACTAAAATGCAACACACACACATATATATATATACATTTGTTTATTTATAAATATATTACATCTAATATTTAGATTTAGTTTGTATATATATATACAATTATATATATTGCCTACTCCCCCAGAAAGAGGCCCCCAATACTGATACTAACACCGCCTTCTTGGACACCAACCCTCAACAACACTCCCTCATCCTCAAGGAACGGAAGAACTTGACGACTCGCACAACCCGCACCACGCGAACCAATCGGCCCACGCGCAATAGGCGAAAAACACCTTGGGATTGGGGCGGACTGGGGTGAAATGAGCTGCTTATGCCTCAACCCTACACAGTTCAGTTGTGGGGGAAGGTTTCCAAATAAGAAAAGGCAACCATTTCCTCCCTGGAGCTTTGTCTCATAGTTTCATCATACTTCATCATACTTCATCATGCTTCGTCGCGTTTGCTCATGTTTCGCTGGTAGTGGGTTGGTCTTTCCCTCTGGTGAAGCAATAGTGAAGCAAATAGGCTCCACACGGCTCCACATTCAAACAAAAACCCTCGATACAAATGTCACGCCATGGGATGGCATGCCAACAGGTCCTGGCAACACACTTGGGATCAAACTCCACTCGTGAACTGCATTTCACCAACTGGAAGCGAGCAGCGGAGATTCGTGTTCGTTCCACCCACCGTGCGGCTGTTGCTGAACATGTCTACGATGAGCTCCATCCATGAAGAGATGACGACCTTTCTTGAACCGAAGCTGTCAGGGAAGATGCAGCAATGACACGTTGGGCCATGATGCAATCAGGATTAGAAACACTTTGCAGTTGATGGAGCCGATTGGATGTATTGGTGAGAAGGTAGGGCCGACATGGACCACTTACGTGCCAAGATCGGGATCAAATTCACTCGAGGGCCTAGGGCCTAGGGCCTAGAAGCCAAAGAAGAACCTTTTTGGTTTGGTCGAGCGGCAAACATGTCTAACCAGTTCCAAGCCCAATCGGAATGTTGCCAAACATATGCCAGCGGTCCCTGCGAAAGCAGGCGCATCCCCGCTTCAATCGAAAACACCGCCGCATAGAAGATATTGAATCCCAACAGAAGGTCCTGACCTGCCCATGGATTGCCACAGCGGCTGCAGAGTATCTTAATGTATCTTACATTGTGCATGAGTTAAAGAGTGAGCGAGCGAATCATTGAACCACTGGGTGAATCAATTAAACGATGAATTAATCAATGGATCAATGCGTGAATCAGTGAATGGAAACATGGATGGTTGAACCCTGGGAACAGTGCTCATCTGCGCGCGCAGGAAACGAGACTCACGCGCACAAGAAAAGAGACCCAACGGCGCACATGCATGCACCTTTTAGGAAACAAACCTTTAGGCGTCTCAATTAGGGGGACAAGGCAAAGGAACAGAGAAGCTTTTATATAGAGACGCCGCTGCACAGAGGTCCTTCTACACACACAAGTTTTTACACACAGAAACTTTGACACAGAGATGCTGTTACATGCGGAAGCTCTGACACACCAAAGCTTTTACACAGAGAAGCTTGTACACAGAAGTTCTTTACTCACACACACACGTTTTTTACACAGAAAAGTTTGTACACAAAGATTGTTTGACACATAGGAGCTTTTAAACACAAATGCTTTTACATAGAGAAGCTTTCACGCAGGCACCCCGTTCTACAGGGGTGCTTCTACATGCAGCAGCTTTTACGAACAGTAGCCTGCTGATGATCAATGATCATGATGATGATATTGGTGATCATGACGATGATGATGGTGATGATAACACTGGTGTTGACGGCCACGTTGATCACGATGATGGCAATGATCGCGATGACGCTGATGTTCGTTATGATGATGATGATCATCATCACCATCATCATGATGATGATGAATGATGTTTATGAGGATGGGGATGAGGAGGAGGATGAGGAGGAGGATGATGAGGAGGATGAGGAGGAGGAGGGTGGTGGTGAGGAGCTTGATCTTGATGATGGTGATGATGATGATGATGAGGATGATGATGCTTATGCTTCTGCTGCTGCTGATGATGACGACGGTGATGATGATGATGATGATGATGATCATGATCATGATCATGATCGTGATCAGTATGATCGTGATGATGACGATGATGTTGATGAGGATGAGGATGAGGATGAGGTGGGGGAGGAGGAGAAGGATGGTGGTGAGGAGCTTGATGATGATGATGATGATGATGATGATGATGAAGATGATGATCATGATGGTTGATGATGATGATCATGATGGTTGATGATGATGATGATGATGATGATGATGATGATGATGATGATAATGATGATGATGATGCTTGTGCTGCTGCTGCTGCTGATGATGATGATGACCATGATGGCTGATGATGATGATGATGATGATGATGATGATGATGATGATGATGATGATGATGCTTCTGCTTGTGCTGCTGCTGCTGATGATGATGATGATCATGATGGTTGATGATGATGATGATGATGATCATCATCATGATGATGATGATGCTTCTGCTTGTGCTGCTGCTGCTGCTGATGATGATGATCATGATGGTTGATGATGATGATGATGATGATGAGGAGGAGGAGGAGGAGCCCGATGGAATGACATCCCGTTCACAGGCGAGACCAGCGATCCAAGTTCCCGCACAGACACGAGGCGGTTGCCCCATCGCGGCACTATGCTCAAAAGCTACCTTTCGTGCAGCTGTCACTAGGCTGTTACAATGTCTCCGGCTGCAATCACCGCGTCACGAACGCTTTTCTGCGCCGTGCCGTGCCACAGCGTTTTTTTCTCACACCCGTTTGCATAGCACGGATGCACCATCGAATCGACCCCGTTTCGGGCCAGAAATCGCTCCTGCACTACTCCGAACGTGTCGGCTTTTTTTTCGTGATGAAGGAGCTCTCGCTACAGTCTCGTGCACTTGTTGTCAACAGCTTTCCGAGATCAAAGCCCACACCCGCAGAAACACAGACCCTACTTTCGCGACCCCAGGACCCACCATACTTCTAAAAACACGAGGTTTCGCACCAGGAAATGGTTTTATCATGTTTTACCCACGACTTGACGAGCCCATCCGTGGTTGACATGATGACAAGACTGACCGTAACTCAGAAGTTTGCGAACTAAACTTCCTGTGATAAGGGTGTTAGCAGTCCTGTAAATAATTGCCATTATAGTATCCAGGCTTAAAGATGTCATCAAATATCACAAGGTTGCCCAACAGCAAGAGGAGTTCGCCTTTCGAAGAGCCATCATTTGCAAACGTCCGATAGCATCCGTTTCATCGACATCGATCATAGGGTTGCAATGACATAATAAGATATAGTAAATATAGTAATTACGATGCCAATCTTCTTCAAAACATCACTTGGGTCCAAAGTGGACTGGAACGAATTCAGTCTGCACGAGTTGCCCCGCCTCAAACAGACCAGTTTGGTAAGGAACCTTGGTGAAATATGGTGAAATAACCCTGGTTTTCCCGCAGTTTTCCTCCGCACCTGCAAAGTTATCTCCTTGCACCGCTTGCGCTTCCAGGCTGACACCGATCAAAATCGAGTTGCTAATGACCATCGAAGCGAAAAAGGCGCCAAAGCTTGAGGACTCCACCTGGCGTGGTAAACCTCCTTTTTTTGGGTGGCTTATACAACCGTTCGTATGCAATATTGATAATCTTCATTGTTAGGTTGCCAGGTGAGTACATCAAACAACCAGCTTGAGATCCTTCATCTTTTCCAGCCGAGCTTCACAATCCCATGATTCCCATTTTCACCCATTGTTATCGGGCAGAAGTGTTCAATGTCTGCATTCGAGTCACAATAGATGAGGTCTTTCTGCGGAAGCGCTGGAAATTTGTACTGGCGACTGTTTCCTGGAAGGCAACGAATTTGATTGAAATGCTGTGGAAGCTTCCTGGAAAGATTGGAAAGCCCGCAATGCAATTTGATTCAAACAAAGTCGACCATAAACTCTGGTCAAAGCACATGCCTTCAATTAAACATAATCTATCATAATCTAATCTTGTAGATTCTCGTATTAATCGTGCATCATCACAGCATCACAATCATCCTGGGCTCGGGGTTTTTGGCCCGATGCAGCGAAGCTTCGACCATTTCACTGACTGACTGCATTTGCACTTGAAAGTCGGCCACGACACGACTGTGTGCTTGCTGAGCCAGCTGGTACTGACTGAGCTCCTAAACAACGCAAAGAGCACAATGGCCATCAATGGTCAATAAATACGTCTGCCATCTTCATAATCTGAAACGTCTATGCCTGTTTTCCAGCGACCAGTAGAATGCATCAGCATGAAACACTACTGAACCACAAGGCAAACATGAGCAAACCATAGCAAACCATTTCCGTAAAGAAATCCAAAAAAATCCGAACTGCTTTTTGCTGGCAGTCGCGCTCCTCTTGGGGCTCAGCAGTTGCCTGTGGCACGCTGGTGCCCTCAGATTCTACTGCCCCTCCGGGAGTGGATGAAGACAGCAGGTGGCTCAAATCCGGAGACTCCCAAGTGTTCTTGAAGGAGTCAGTCGTTCCGGCCTGGGGGTTGAAAGTGCCACTTAGGTTTCATTCATGGCAGCGGATGTTGAAAATATCATGAAATGGTGTTGAAGACTGCGATAGACTCAGAAACTACTGATTATTTTCCACGCTCAAAGTGACTCCAGGCCCATCTCCCACCCTGAAACTTCGTTGCTTTCTATCATTGCACACCTGCCGCTCCCTGCCTTCTGCGGTGGAGGGTAAAGCCGGCGTGGTCCGTTCATGTCGAAGTTCCGAAGCCAGGCATCCAGGCGGTCTAAGAGTTCCTTGCGATGCTCCTAGGCCGAGGTTTTGCTCCAAGCAAAGGTAGCTTGGAGTTGAACTGGTTTCCAACCTGACGCAATCCTGACGCACTTTCAAGGTAAAGCCATTTAAAGCCTGATCTCCAAGTCCAAACATTAGCAGTTAATGTGAGGTGCCACATTAACTGAACAGCCAATTTGGAGCACCCACTGCTGCAAAGGATCTTGCAAAACCTGCTGCAGCTGATCTGGCAAGTCCCCCATGGCCCCCATGGCGGCCCACGAATGTTCGCCGAAAGCGTCGGCCGAGGTATGCCGAGCTTGGCACCAAAATCTTCAGCAAAACTAGGACCACTAGGATAGGAACTGATGAGATATTGACTGTTGATGCCGCTTGATCGATTTGAATCTGTTTAAGAAGAACTGAATCTAGTTTGAATCTAGTTGAATCCGCCTGGTATCGTTCAGCTTCAGACTGCTTGCTCTGTGATTGGGTTGCGGATTGTGCCACCTTCCAAACTTGGCTTCTGATTTTGTCTCGCCACTCTGCAAATGTCTGGCTTTGTTTGAAGCCTGTGCTGCGGTTCACGCAGAGAATCCAGCCGTGTGACACGAGGGGCGCCATGTGTCCTGTACCAAGAATCTCAATCGACGGATCTTGAATTCCAATACCAAAGGTGCCAACTCTAACTGCAAGAATGAAAAATCACAATAAATGAATCTCTTAAATGATTTCGAAGCTCTCACCGCCTGCAAACTATAGGCAGATTTGTGCAGCTGCCTGCAGTGACATTGTGCACCAGAAGGAGTTCCTCAAGTTCTGAGAAAGTTCCTGAAACTACCTTTTTTTCTCACCAGCGCTGTGTAAGCTGAGGGTCGATTGAATTTAGGAGAGAAAATGCCAGATGCCTGCACCACCGGCTGAGTGTCAGCACCTTTTGCATCAGGTTTGGGCCTTGCCACTAACTTACAACCTGCAGGCGCCAACTTCCATTTCGGCCTGGGCCACTGGTCGCCAGCCGAACGAATTGGGGCTGAGATCTTATCTCAGGCCTGCTCTTGGGGATCCTCCTCCACTTTGCCTTTGGCATTGGCTGGGACTGTGTGCAGCCCTGCATGGAGCAAAACCTCAGCATCAGGCTTCGGAGTCGCCGGAGGAAGATGTTGTTCCTGTTGGCAAAAATCATTATTTGTTGAAAATGACGCCGTAATGACGACAAAAACGACAAAAACGGCGACGGCGACGGCGAAAGCCACCACAACCACAACCACAACAGCAACAAGAACAACAACAGACGACAGACGACAGACGACAGATGACAGAGGACAGACGACAGACGACAGACAACAGACAACAGACAACAACAGACAACAGACAACAACTCTACCGGGCTTCCTAACGTACCCCCAGGGAGCCCGTCACTGGGGCCTCGCGCGAAAGACAAGGACGCCCCGATGATGGCCGAGATCATGATGCGATAGAAGATCAGCACCACCAAGGCAGTGAGCCCTCCCAGGCCGTAGATCAAATGTCGCTTTGTGACCAAGGCTTGAGCCACCTGGCCGTGAATCTCATGAAATCTCATGGAATCTTAGTGTCAAAGGAGGAGAGAGAAAAAAAAAAAGAGCTGCAGAAGGAATTCCATGGAGCCTTTGTTTCTGAACCTGAAGGTCCACCAAGATCGAAGCAAATCGTGTTTGGGTCATGGGTCGCTCCAATCCTCTCATCTGCAGGCCTGAAGTCTCCAATGATTCGGCCGAGTAAGGAGCCCATACCATAAGCCGGAGAATACGCACACCAAAACCTCAGCTGCGAAAGGAAGAGTCCAATGCAACGCCCACCTTCTCAATCCTTTTCCTCTGTACACATGCTCGCATTATTAAAAGTCTTGTGCGCACTGATATATATATAATATATACTGCTCGTGGTGCCTGCGTGGGTATATAAATCTACACCCTTCAGCCATCTTCAGCCGTCAACCCAGTTCAGAAACACACCATGCAACAAACCTCCACAACACCGAAAGATTCCACACTGAAGGCGTGAAAACAAATACCCTGACACCAGCAAGGTTGGTTCGAGGTACCAAAAGCTGCGGTTGCACAACAATTGCCGTTAGAGCGAAGATGGCAAGGCAAACCTTGGCTGAGAAATGCGTGGCTTCTATGCCTCAGGAAAGGATCTGCACTGCAACTGAAGGGCAGGGCTGCCAAAATACAGAATGCGCCCAAAAACACACGATCATGGAGGCATGCAACTCTGTGTGTGTGTGGACTGCTTATACCATGGATTAGATCATACTTATGTATATCTATATATCTATATATCTATATATCTATATATCTATATATCTATATATCTATATATATCTATATATCTATATATCTATATATCTATATATCTATATATCTATATATCTATATATCTATATAT
>Ga0126342_10003739_pt1 | contig 25456 bp, 27 predicted proteins | sample Cyp1metagenome_FD_92528 | JGI IMG/M metagenome (GOLD analysis project Ga0126342, IMG submission 92528) | Coral microbial communities from Lord Howe Island, Old Settlement Bay, Australia - Cyphastrea 1 metagenome | ecosystem: Host-associated > Invertebrates > Cnidaria > Coral ... | reverse complement strand
TGTATGTATGTATTTCTGAATGTATGTATGCATGTATCTATGTATGTATGTATGTATGTGTATGTATGTATGCATGTATGGATGTATGTATGTATGTATGTATGTACGATTGTATGTATGTATGTATGTATGTATGTATGGAAGGATGTGTGTATGTATGTAAGTATGTACGATTGTATGTATGTATCTATGTATGTATGTATGTATGTGTGTGTGTATGTAAGTATGTGTGTATATGTGTATGTATGTATTTATGTATGTATGTATGTATGTATGTAATGTATGTAATGTATGTATGTATGTATGTATGTATGTATGAATGTATCTATGTATGTATCTGTGTATGTGTCTATGTATCTATGTATCTTTGTATGTATGTATGTCTGTATCTATGTATCTATGTATCTATGTATGCATGCATGTATGTATGTATGTATGTATCTATGTATCCGTGTGTCTATGTATCTATGTATGTATGCATGCACGTATGTATGTATGTATCTATGTATCTATGTACCTTTGTGTCTATCTATGTATGTATGTATGTATGTATGTGTGTTTGTGTGTGTGTATGTATGTATGTATCTATCTATCTATCTATGTATGTATGTATCTATGTATGTATGTATGTGTGTGTATGTATGTATGTATGCATGCATGCATGCATGCATGCATGCATGCATGTATGTATGTGTGTGTGTTTGTGTGTGTATGTACAAACGTACGTACTATTGTATGTATCTATGTATCTATGTATCTATGTATCTATCTATCTATCTATCTATCTGTCTATGTATGTATGTATGTATGTATGTATGCACACACGTCCGTACGTACATACGTACGATTGTATGTATGTATGATTGAATGTATGTATCTATGTATCTATGTATCTATGTACCTTTGTGTCTATGTATGTATGTATGTACGTACGTACGTATGTATGTATGCATGTATGTATGTACGTACGTACGTACGTATGTATGTATGTATAGAGAGATAGAGATAGAGGTAGAGATAGAGATAGAGATATAGTGATAGTGATAGAGATAGATATACAAATTTGATATCATATGCATTATTTATAATATATATATATATATATTATTATAGTATATATACATATAGATATATACGCAGATGTGCATCTGTCACAATGTAGAATGTAATTGTGTAGATCTTGTTACGTGTATGTGCATATATCCGTGGATATATGTATATATATATATCATATTATATGTAGACTCGCATCATGGGAACCCGGACCATCAAACATTAGGAACACGTTTGGTTTCCCAATCATCCCCTTCAAACGAAACCATATTGCTATGGATCTGGCGAACCCAAAATGGATGGTCGGAACAATTGGCCAGTGCATCTGCAGAGGGTCTGCACCAAGCATTGGATTTTGGGAGCATTTAATCACTACAAAGAATGGTTGTGTTTTCCTCTAACGTGGGACATTGAACCATCAAACAGGAAATTGTACAAAGAAGGTAGGTGCCTTTTGACCATGGCAATGACGTAGAGCAAGCTGTACAGTCTGGACCTCCATCCCAAACAGCCAGATCACCCAACATAAAGTTCTGATTGTCTCAAAAACAAATATCTCTGAAAAGATCTTCAAGTCACTATTCACATATATTCACCAACCAACCTTTTTACAGCTTTCCCCTACCGAAACGCCCCGGCTTTGCCCCTCCTGAAAGTTGGGTGGAGGTAGCAAGTTGGGCGACTTGGAGGGGGCCGCAGGGCCTGGTCTACAACAGGATGGAACCGTGGAAACCATGGGGGTGTTGACGATGAGGGGATGGGATTCGTGGATGAAATTGAATGATATTGGGACCCCATAATATTCCAATTTGGATGATATGTAATTATCCCATACTTATCCCATTCACATCAATGCGATAGGATTCTTGGATGATATTGGAAGATAATCGTGGATAATTGCAAGAGTTGGACTCTGGGGTATGACATTATTGTGAGAAAAATTGTGTTTGGGCTATTTTAGTGGGATTTCACGTGTCTACACCCCCCGGGAGGGGGGCGCAGCCATGGCCTGGCATGGTTGCGCGGGAATTAACCTGTCAATAAATACCTCCCCGATTGGGGGTTGATGCGCCTGCTCCCTGCACCGTTACTTGGATGGCGATGATCCTGGTGAGGGTTTTCGTTGATGCCGCCTGCATGATGAGCCCCTATGGCACTGCTTGGAGGAGGCAGAAGGAAGAAGCAGGCGCTGAGTCCGGCTTTACTTCCAGGCCATGCGACAGCGCGTAGGCCTTGTCGTTTGCTCGGAGTCCTCAGAAGGTCTTGAGCCATGGAAGGCAGATGGCGTCGGCAGAATCTTGAACCAGGCCTTGCTAGGACCAGGATGGCATGGGGCGCAGATTGCTGGTTGCCATTTTACTCAGTTTGCGGAAATCTCTGGATCGCGGTGATGGCTACGGCTGGGTTCTGGCGGGCCAATGACAGGTACTCTTGCTTGTCTCTTTTGGCTTTGGTGGGTTGGCGGTGGATCAATGCCATGCTTCGTATGGCTCTTTTGGCCTCGTTAGTTGCTGAGTTCGTGATAGGCTAGGTCAATGTCCAGCTCGGCTTGACTCTTTTGACCTTCTTGCCCGTGCTCATGATCGTGGCGGCCTACGCTCTGAACGGTGAATCTCACCCATGCTGAGACTTTATGTACAGGAAGGCGGCCTCTCTTTGAGGCTATGTATGCACAGGATGGCGGCCTCATTTTGGGGCTATATGTATAGAAGGTGTTTTTATGGCGCCTTGACTACTTCACTTGGGTGAGGAGCAGGTTGACGTCCGATACCACCACCACCACCACCACCAGCAGCACCAGCACCAGCACCAGCACCAACAACAACAACAACAACAACAACAACAACAACAACAACAACAACAGCGGGGTTGTTATACCGCTGAACATGGTGCATTGTGGGATCTCAATCTCAATGGGAATTTCATTGAATGTGTGTATATTTATATAGACATCAGATATATGATGATATATAATATATATATATACATATATAGACCAGGGGCGCATATAAAATGTCCATTCTTGTGAAAATGAACAACAAATGGACTGGAAAATAAATCATTTTAGATTGACAACCATGAAAACAGTAAAAACGGCACCAGTTCGAAGCCCACATACCGCCACATCCAGCTGCCTCCTGCAGGAATGGTTGGTCCTGACCGGGTCATGGGCATGTCGCTCCCAGTTTGGTCATGAATCATCCGGTCACCCCCTTGACATCAAAACTGGTGGCCTGCGCAATATCTCCTCACTTCCAGGCGAATTGTGGAGGCCTGCGATGTGTCGGAAAACTCGTGCATCGAAGGAATTGGATGATGTACTCTCTGAAGCAAAAAGTCTAGTCCCTGAAGATCCTGAAGCCTGCAGGCCTAGCAAGTGGAACCCCTACCCTTTTGACCCCTACCTTGTGGGACTCACTTGACAATACCATTTCTTCACAGGCAGGTCATGCCTCCATCACCTTTCCAGCTATAGCAGGCATGTGATGGGCAAGGGGGCCGTCAGCCTCAGCCAAACAGGTCGCTGCCAACAGAAATGGACAACTTTTCTTGGAAGAATCTATAAAGTCAACCCCCTCAACTGCCGATCTGCGGGATGCTTGGAGTGTCGAAATCTCCACAGCAACGCTTGTTTCTTGGGAGGAAATAACCCGAAATAATAACGCCAAGTGGCGGCCACACCATTGACTTTCACAACTAAGTCACCTTCTTGTACCCTGTAGCCCTCTGGGCTTTTCCTTGGCGACGTGGAACCAGTCCCGGCGTCGGCCAAAGGTCAAGGTGACAAATGGACTTGAAAAACCGCCACTAATCGACATGCAGTACCCATAGACCGCAAGACCGCAAAATTGCGCGTCTTTGCCATTTTGGAGTTCAATAATTTCGACCAATACCCAAACAGTTATCTGAGGGGATTGAACGTCCATCTACCAGCAAAAATGACAATGCTATCTCATATTCACCAGTGAAAAAAAAACAATTCTGAGCTTTGGTTGATTCATCATGTCATATCGTATTCAGCTCAAAATTTCTTCAAAAGATCCACTAATCTCAGGTACCGGACTTGTTGTATGCATCTACTGCACCGCCTTCTGCTACCTGGCAAGGTGGCTGCGGGCTGGGCACCGCAAATCATCCAAGTAGACCATGACTTAGTATTGAAACCCGGGGTGACGACTGGGGATCCCCCATTTTAAGAACTTCCCATATAGTCACCTCAAATAGATAGACAACTAGAATCTGATTAAGATAGTGATATATAATTTGGATTTTTTTTCTGTCTTTCTGGGTCTTCAGAGTATGTTTAAAATCATATCATGATTGTCCTACTTTTTGTTGGGCGGGGCATGATTTTTGAATAGCCCAAGTGAATCACTATCGACTTGGGTCAATCATTGGAACCTGGAAAGTTTGGGGACTTTTTTCAGGGCCGAATGAGCTGAAACACTAAGGAATGATCATAGTAATGAGCCAAACCCAATGACACACTGCCATTGATTTCCAGATACAGCTGGGATCCCAACCTTCCCCGGGAGGAAAATCATGGAAAATGGCTGGCTTTGCCACATACTCATGCCATCTCATAAACGACCGAACGGATATGAAGATGCTTCCAGCTGGTCGCACCTTCTCCACCACGAGCCCTTCGCGATCAGGCGTGTTGACCTGTGGACCGCATCCCTATCCCTTTGCTAATTTCAGTTGATTGGAGTGAGATTTTGAGGTTGAAACCATGGTGTCCTGGAGGCTTTCTGAGACTTGTGCCAGGGATAACTGGATACCCAAGCGTGAACCCGCTGGTTTCGGAAATTCCGCCTGGCAGAGTCAGATTTCGCAACGAAATCAGGAAAGTCAGCGTCAAAATGTGCTTGACTCGAAAGAGAAGTTCTGTTTTAGATATCTTGGAGTATGGGTCCCAAACTCCAGGACCCCTCAAATGTCCAAGAAAAAAGGCTTCATTCAAATCATCCCAGTCTTGGAGGTCCGTGAACTCCTGGACTTCGACTGGTCAACTGGTCCGCTTTCCATGGCACCCCAAAATGAACAACAATTTCAGTTGGTCTTCCCATGTTCGATGTTCATCCACGTTCTGTTTGTTGGGTGGATCATCTCACCCACCTCAAAGGTGTGGATCATCTGATCCTGGGCACTGAAAAAAAAGGGTCCCCATGAATAAAAGGCTCCAGACCCTTCATTTGGCACCCCAAAATGAATACCTCATAATAAATCAATACTAAAACTGGGATTCTTGGGGGGGGGCAAGAGATATTAGATGATATTAGTCAGTAAAAGGGTGAAAAATTGTCCAGGTTTTTGTGTCCCGCAAGAGACATAAAGTATCGAAAACATTGGGAAAATAACTTATTGATCAATGGGGCAACTGCAGTAGTGCCGTACCCAAAATGGATGATGTTTGGGGGAGCAAATAGGCCTGAAGCGCTGAAGAATTCGGTGAGATCTTGGTATTTCCAGAGAAAATCAAAGAAAAATGGAGATGAATCATGTTCCTGGGCACCCAAGAAATGGGCTTCCGGAGACCCATCCACATATTGCCAAGTGTATCAAAGGAATATCACCAAAGGAAATGGATATTCCCAAAAAGAAAAGAGCATCTTAAAGGAGTTGGAGGTCCAAGTCACCTCCCAACTCGATCACCGCGAGTCTTTGCGGCAAGCGCAGCGCAGGGATCTAAACCGCTGAGCCGGGCTATGATCGGAAGCTAAGAGAGTTCCCAAACGTCTGAAAACTCTGGCAAAGCTTGGTAGTCAGCTTTTTTTGGGCCTTGGCTGTGCAAAATAGGAACTGTGCATATTGAAAACTGTGCAGAGTGACCTATTGATTAAAATCCGAAATCGCATCTTCAATGAGCCAGGAAGGAGCGAGAGGGCGAATATCCGGGTCATGAGCCCTAAGAAAATGAGTTTGGGGTGCCAGCATTTCGAAAGGCTGACATGGGAGAGTGGCTAGCAGCATCTAGCAGCTCAGGAAACACCAATTCGGCTGTGAACTTTCGTGCGCGGGTAGTGACATCTTGATCTGTTGAAAAAGGATCCACGGTTCCAACGACTTTCCAACGACTTTCAGCCACACTTTGGAGGCGACCAGGTGCAGCTTACAGGCTCCGGCATCCGAAGAAAACTCATTGGTGTTCCTCCTGTGCAACTTTCATGTGCAACACATGCACTCCGGAAACGGCTGCAGATCTGACATAGGCGCCGTCACGGCTGCAGATCTGACTGTGCTCTTGTAACGTTTGGGACCTGAGTCGCCCCAGCTCTTCTGAGGGTCTGAAAGATGTAGTGGGGGGTCTGGTGGCTGCGGCTCGAAAATATGGACACCCAAGAAATTCATACAGCAAAAGAAAGATCCAAAAAGTGAATCTTCACAAATTCAATGGTGGCTTTCGATCCCAAACGATCGCCAAGTGACAGAAATTCTTCCAGTCTCATCCCCATTGAGGTCCTGCAGTGTGCACAAAGGCCCAAAATTGCCAGTTGAGAATCTTTCTCGGCAGAGATAGAGACCAGATGAGACCAGTTCATATTAGGTCTTGGGTGAAATTGAGAGTCCTCAATATCAATCAGATAAATCAGGATGCGACAGATGCCTCCATCTCCAGCAACAATCATCCAGGGGCTGCACCTGCCGTCTTTCTGTTCCTGTTCAGCCAGTTTCGAGTGACCTCAGAGAAATCACAAGTGATGCCACCTCCGGGTCTTCCGGAGTTAACTCTGGCTGACTAGTGCAGCCCTAACCCCAAGAGTATTTTTTGCAATAACCTCCTGACTTCAACTCCATTTTGGGGATGTTTCATTGGCATTTATCACAATCTGGAACCTCCCCTGTGAATCAACCAGGGGCGAACAGTAGACTGCCTGCAGCACGTGCCAAGCCTTTTTCTGCCAGGCTCCGATCACGCCAGGGATTTCCCCTTGCTTTCGGGCCTCAGATCTCTGGGCGCAATTTTTTGGGCTAGGTCCAGCCACCTGCAGATCAAATATCCACTAATTTGATGTTCCGTTCCATATATATATGGATGCATGCATTGCATTGCATTGCATTGCATTGCATTACATTACATTACATGAGAGATACTGAGATAGCCCAAAATTACATTACATTACATTACATTCATATATATATATATATACGTCTACATACATACGTATTGTGTATGTGCCATGGCCAAAACATGGTGTATAGTTTATGGTAGTCCATGTCACGTTGGGAATCCTTACAATAGGCATGTAAATCCTATTAATGGATCGATGACCATCCCCCAATATTAGTATACAATCCGATTTGACCGTGGCACATACGAATATATATATATATACATATATATATATATATACTGTGTATATATATACACATATATATATATATATACTGTATATATATACACATATATATATATATACTGTATATATATATACTGTATATATATATGTAATTGTACATGTGTAGATTTTGTGAAATATACATATAGAATAGAATTGCATGTGTGTACACATGTGTGTATATAATGAAAATACATATAGACAGGTGGGTTCCAAAACATTGAGGACCGTAAAAATGTTCAAATGAGTTGTTTCTGGCTATGAATCATATTGGAGAGTCCACAGTTTGCAGAAACAGCCTGGTTTTGTAGGAGAATTTCATGGGATTTCATGGGTTGCAGGAGAATGTACCTGGTTTTGGACATGCTTCCACAATCATCCCACGCAGGAACTTGGCAACGGATCGATGAGCCCGGTACCATCCACTTACTCGATTGATCCAAGTACTCCAATCAGGGCAAAAATGTCTTAGCGTATGTATGTGTATGTATATGTATATGTATATGTATATTATATGTATGTATATATATATATATATATATGTATATATATATATACATATATGCATATATGTGTCGTTATTCATTTATTCATTGATCTATTCATGTATTTATTTATTCATTAATTTATTTCTTTATTGATAATGTATATATATATTATAATAATAATTATTATTATTATATATATATACGTATTGTGTGTTATAAACCATTTGGGGATGATAACCCCTTACAAATCCTTACAAACTCCTAGGTCAGCCAGTGAAGTCGCCCTGAGAGACGAGCAGAAGCGAGACCCCCACGCTGGCAGCAATCACCAGAACGGCAACCTGTGTCGCTTCCGTCGCGCCGACATCGGTGAAATGCACTATGTCACTATGTGAATGTATACACCAGGAATTTCTCAAATCAAGAAGCCGGAAAAAAAAAAGGGTGGAAACGCTGAGCCCAGTGCTAAGATGGAGAGAAAGACGCGGAATTCTTCTGGGCTGTTTGGGGCCCCGCGAGTCTCCTGTGCGGACCCCTGGTGGCCTAAAGTGATCCAACTGGGTATGTATCAAACTGGGGACCCCCAAAACCATTGGATTCCCATGGATTCCCTGTCATTTTTATTGAAGTTCAATGCTGGATTATTATACAACAAAAATATGTGTCTTTAGTATCATTATGCAATAATAATTATGATATTTATTATTATTAAAACTGATCCCAGTAAAAAAAAAAAAAACTTGGATGATTGATGATAGTCTGCGGTCCCCCATGACAAACAAGAAATCTCCATAGTTCACATAATGAAGAATCCCACAAAATATACCGTTGGTTTATTACACCCAGTGTATATCTCTATAGTTGGCTATGTACCATATGACTATATGATACACTATAACCACAATATGTATATATGTATGTATATATATATAGCCCCATTACATCCCCATGTTATCTCCACTATATCCCCATAAAATCGTATACTCCGTATGTCAAACAGTTAAATTACATTAATGCCGCTGTATCCCATCATATTCCCAGGTGAATCTTAGATACCTGCTAAAAAGATCTAACTTTTAGCCGATTAGTAGATGTGACCATTGATAGCGAAAGACTAAAGTACTAGTTAGTATCTAACAAAGGTTGCCCAGTCATTCTGTATGAGACTGGAGACATACTGGATACATATTTCATAACATGTCATGATATGGGGTTTCCATAAATGGGGGGTACCCCTAAATCGTCCATTTTATTTTCGGATTTTCCATTACAGACCATCCAGCTATTGGGGGTACCCCCATGACTATGGAACCCCATATTTCATTGGGTATCTCCCCTGGCCGATCAAAAAATGGCCACTCCCATCGTCGTCGCCTCGATCAGGGCCGGGGCCAATAAGGCACCCATCCGACCGCAGGTGCCAGAAACCGACAGAGCCGACACACGGATCTTGGAGGGGAAGGTCTCTGACTGCACAGCCGGATGGAAAATGGAAGTTCCTAAAATGGGTACCCTAAATTCATCCAAAATTAGATTAATGTATATTAATTTACTATAAAAATCTATAGTTTTGAACATCGGTGGCGACTGGCTCTAGAAAGCAGCCGAAATTTGGGATTCAAGCGGAAGAACTTGGGGGAGAACCCTGATTTCAATGGAGTAGTTGATGGGTAAATCTACTGGAAACTGGAAACCATTAGTTTTCCTAATATAGGATTTTCCTGCAAATGTTCCAAAGTGATTGTGTCTGAAAATGGGGGATATCCAAATTACCATTTGAGTGGCGAAGGGCGAAGATCATGACAATCAAATTTGGGGATACCCTATTCTCATACGAACCAATGCTAGGTCAAAGGACTGGTTTGTGGGGGAAACCTACAGGTAACCCATGGCAACAGCTTGGGTATGTCAAGATGGGAAGATTACCCCTGGGAAAATTGTCATTGAATACTAGGGAAAGTGATGAGAAACCATTGAATTCTACAGGTGGATTGGTTGGTGAGATGAGACTTCGGATGAAATCCCCATGGAAGTTGATTGGTTCAAGAAGTTGATTAGCCAAACTGGTCCATTCAAGGGTGAAGCAATCTAATTGGCTCAAGAATTCAATAACCCATGAAGATGGAAACTCCTGAGGAAGTGAAAGGGGCTGGTCCAACACTGTTTCTGCCATACGAAACCCCCAAACAAAGAAGTTGAAGAACAAGGGATGGCTACATTGTGGATCAAACATCGCTGCACTGCATGGTGGGTGAAGAGCAAGGCCAATGTTGTTTTGTCCCTTGGCACCCCCGCATTTTTGTATCGAGATCCAAGGGCGGAGAAACAACACAATCAACAGAATGGATGGGAATGCATCCAAGCATTCAAATACAGTAAACCGGATTACCCCAAGAACGGGAGACTTGCCATCTCCATTGTTGCTACCTACTGGCCAAGTGGGATGGATGTCCAACGGAAGCAAGGCCATACTTAATTGATAATCCAGGCCAGATCTACGGAACAAATCTGATCGGTAGATCTTCCGTACCAACAAATCTTAGCCGACCTTCACAACATTCACCGTCTGGGAAAAGGACCTGAGATCGCAGTTCGCGGTTGAGCCATGACCAAAAAAATAGAACTGCCGAAATTTTGCTGACCCCAGGGGTGGATTGCTCAGCATCGACTGGGAGTCTTACACCATCATCAGCTTCAAGATGAAAATCCCTAGGATCTCCAGGACAGGCACCTCAAAGTTGCACGGAACCTCCACCAGGGGTCCCTGGAAAGCCTATGTTTCACATGCCAAAGATGGGATCATCACAAAGAACTCAGAGTTGAGGGGATGCTCCGTTTTTTCTGTCCCAAAAAAAGATGGAGTAAATACAGTAATACAGTAATACTCATCAAAAATCATGGCTGCCCGCATTTCTTCGATTTCAGGGACCCAAACGTCTGGTGCCAATTCCCCCCATCTGTGTCGAGCCACCCCTGCTTGCATCAAGCAAAGACAGGCACAAATTTCGATCAAGCCGATGCCCACCAGAATCTGCCGGGGGAGGAAAGGGCATGGCTCCAACATATGGGGTCAGCAACCGCAAAGCTGGCAACTTTTCCTGCAAGGGGTGCGGGAGAACAAGGCACAAAGGGCAGGAGGGAGTCTGTCTTCGTCTCTTCTATTTGCTTTGGGGACAATGAACCACCCACTTTGGTGGTGGGGGAAGTGCCTTTTTGTAGCCAAAGTCCAAGTTCAACACCTGATGAGCCAGTTTGAGGTCAAAGGGTTGTAACAATTGGGTCGGACCCCGTTTAAACAAACAAATCCGCAGTCGCAAGGAACAGTTGCCGAAAGTTGAGTACAAGAATTTTATTTCAGCTGGTCCCACCTTCAATACCTCACAATTTGTTCTCTCATCTCCCTCAAACATCATCTGTGTCTGCATCGCAAAAAATAGCAGATTTTGCGCCAAGATCGCCAATGATCGCCAATCATCGTCAATCGGTACCATCCCATTATGGCGAAATGCCAAACAGGCGCCTGCGTGGACAGGTAGAAGGCTGGAAAAGCCACCAAGTTGGCCAAGACCAACTCGCCCACCTTGCGTCCAAGCGGAGCGACCTTTGAAAAAGTGAAAAATGGTGGATTGACCCAGTTGTGGCCATGTTCATTGGGAAAATGATGATTAGTCTCTATCGAGGGGTACCTCCAATTCTAAGAGTCAGAACCTCGAGAATTTCAGTTCTACAGTTCTACATTCATATCTCAGAAAGTGACACTCTCCAATTCTGTCAAACTCAAACTCAATTTGAGCCATCTTCGGAGCTCTGGTTCAGCTCTGAGGGACCGGCTGGTGGTATGGGCGCACCTTCTGCAAGTTCGGAGATGAACAGTGGAAAGAAATAGCCTTGGGGCGCTGGATCCATGATTAGATTCATTGGTGGGCCACATTGGTTGCCACTAATTGATTGTGCCAAAGATAGTTCCAACTTTAGCCTCAGCAACGATCTAGTCCTGAGGCCAAGGGGCCGCAGCCAAAGCCCGTGAAGTTGTAGGCAAAGTCCAACCTCAACTGCTGTTTATCAGCACCTTCCCATCGTCTCAGATCATCATCATTTCCCCTATGAAAGTTGTCATAACGGGATATCCCTATTTTCAGACAGACCCAAACATCAGATTTTATGGTTTTTTATCCACATTCATGATATTCCCATAATAATTGGCTGGCCAATTTTAGCCTTAACCCCCCCGTTTTCAGAGACATTGGCTTTACCTGTCAGTCGTCTGATCCCCGTCTGATGTCCTCCCGTTCCACCCACTCTCCACCCTGTGATCCGCACATCGCACAGCCCAGCAGTGGAACTGCAGAGCCCTTGAAGAGTGCCAACACGTCCTGGGTGACCAGTTTATTGGAAACCCCCAGTGGACCAATGGATTGGTAACCATTGGAGTTCCCCTCTAAGTGGCCATTTTTAGGTACCATTTTGGTCCAAAGCATATTAGTTCCAGAAAGGAGGAGACAGGAACCGTCAAAATCCGGGGAGCCCGTGTCCTTGCCGGAGGCCTTCGGTGGTAACCGAAGGTTATAGGCGCTGCCCCCCTGCCGCTGACCCACCCCGGGTTCACTTCGTGTCGACTGAAGGACCTGTAATTTATGGTGTGTTTTGCTTGCGGTGTTCAAAAACATCGTTTTTTACGGTGTTTCGGGCCCTTCGGCGGCAAGGAAATTCATCTTGCCGATGTTAAAAAACATCGATTTTTACGTCGTGGTTTTGGGCTCTAGGAGGGGCCCTGGGCGGAAAAATTGGCATCGTAAGATTCTTTCAACGTAGATGGCCCAAACATGGCCCCAACATAGCTCCCAAGATGGCTCAACATGGGCCAACATAGGCTCAACATAGGCCAACATGGGCCCGACATAGGCCCAACATGGGCCCAAGATGAGCCCAACATAGCCCAACATAGGCCCAACCTGGGCCAATATAGGCCCAACCTGGGCCAATATAGGCCCAAGATGGGTCCAACATGGCTCAACATGCCCAACATAAGCCCAAGATGGGCCCGATGGCTCAACATGGGCCCGACTTGGCCCAACATGGGCACAACCTGCGTTCAACATAGGCCCAGACTGCTTTAAAATGCCAACGTTTGCGCCCCGGGCTCCTTCCTGGAGCCCAATCTTCCCACACCATCAGCCAGCCAAACGTCGTTGCTTGGCCGGCGCCCGGCTGTCAGGCGTAAGCCTTTAAATATGACAAGATCCGGCAGTCAAAGTCTAACGGCTCCAGAAGAAAAGTACATGCTGTGTGCCCTCTGCTCTCATTTGCTTCACAGCCTTACTTTGAATATTAAACAACTTCAATTGCCTCTCAACTTCACAAGGCTTCCCAAGGAAAATAACACTAGAGTTGTTGCGCCTAATGGCAAAATAGGGTGTAATGTCACCTCCCTCACATAAAGAATAGTATAAGGCATACATGTCTTGACCTTTCATCTAGAACCACTTCTGCCATCCATGCATGAAACCATCCATCAATACCATGATGGTATAAATGGATGGATCGGATAGTACCCTCGAAACCAGAGGGTTGGTTACCAGTTGCATCCCCATGTCTGATATCTCTATCCTGATTGTTGAGGATTTTTTAAGGGGTTCAATCCCGTGCGGTCATACGATGTTTCAAGTTGCATCCCATCTTTTCTTGGTATATTTGGTGCACATGGGGATGCATCAAAAGCTCGAAAAAACACGAAAAACCCTGGATATGTTGGTGGATGAAAATCATTGAAAATCCACAACTAGCTACCTCGAGGTTCACATGGATTAGGATTTTGATCCCATAGCCACGTTGGTTCCAGAAAGCCACGTTGGTTCCATCCTCCGCCCCCGCCGTGCCAACAAGCGTCCGCAGTGTCGGCAGCGCTCGTTCGTGCGGGAGCTGGTGGGAGAGTCCACTGGACCTAGTCGAATCAGCTGTTGGACACAGCTGGCACAATCATTCCAGGGGGTTAACCATGGTTAACCAACAAACATTGGGATTTCCAGGGGGTTAACCATGGTTAACCAACAAACATGGGGATTTCCAGGGGGTTAACCATGGTTAACCAACAAACATGGGGATTTAAGCAAAAGGTGACGGGATTTATGATGGATTGAGGATAGCTCAGTTGGTTTATAAGTAGTTGAACTATGGTAACTATGGTTTATGGCAGAATTATCCATTATAATGGTGGAAATAAACCAACTTATAACTGGGGCACCACCTTGAACGGAACTAAAACTATAAGATCACCAGCCAAAACTTTTTGGAGATACTTTTAGTCCATCGGGTACGCACCAAAATCCCAAGGTTAATCATCATGTTCCCTATTGAATACTACTGACCTATTGCCATTTATGTGGTATCTATCCCCATTCCATTCATTTTTTTTACAGTACATTCCCATATGATATCCCATATTTGTTAAATCCAGAAAAAAATGACCCCTCGACGAACGACTCACATGTTTTGTTCAGTGCCTTGCGATCATTACGTTCCGCCATCTTGGACAGGACCTCAATCAGATTGAAACCACAATGCCAATGGAATCGTTTCGGATTGTTTGCCAATAAAATGAGCTGAACACATCTTTGCATGGGCAAAATCTTTGATACTCTGCAAAAAATGGAAAGTTAAAAAGAAACATGAAAATTCAATGGATTTGTTGAAGGGAAAAAATGGTTGAATACGGTTGAAACAATGGTTTTTACCACCAATTACAGGGGTTTCAAGTGTCAACCGTAAATTTTCCCCACCAATTCTGGGCCATTTCAAAATCTTTGAGGAACTCCTGGTAGTCTTCAGACCAAACCTGAGAGCAGCACCCTCTTCACATTTTCTGTATCACCCTGCCAGCAAAGTGACTCAAGGACACACCAGGCGAGCTGCTGCCCGGCCCCAGCCTTCAGCAAGTGAAAGATGGGTGTATCCTCGGTGGGAATGCGATGGTCAATGCGGTCTTAAATTTGGGCGAAGGTTCACATTCCGAAAATGTCAAGGTGACGGTTTGAAATCGGAAACCAACAAAAGGTATTGATGTTCCATGGGAAGCCGGTTCTCCAAAGCTATTTTGGGGTATCCATGGGAGTCTCCAGGGGAGGGCAAGACAAGAAGCGGCAAAAAAGAACCTGATTCAATATGACATAGAAACGGCAGTCAACAGGTTGGAGGTCGGAGTTGATCCATTCCCATGTGTTTGATGTTTGATATTTGGGTTGTGTCTGAAACTGAATGATTTGCCCCCAATTTGTGGCCATTTTACTAGAGAAAATGCGGTTCTAAAAACATTGGACTTTGGGGACCCTGTTCTTACACAAACCAGGCAGTTGTCTTTTTTTTGCGTGGCATTGAACTGCAAACCCCAACTCACTGCCTTACATGTTTGACAATGTGACCCATCATGGCCAATACACCTTGGCACCCAATAACCATTCCCTGCAATGGCTGCTATGCTCCATTATAATCTATTAACGATTGAATAAAAAAGTCAAAGAATTCTTTAATTTTCTTCTCGACTTAATCCTTATTATACAACCTTAACCATTTCCTATGATTTGATTGGGATTATTTCTACAGTGGTTATCTCAAGCCAAAGCATGCAGTTGAGAACCCCGCCTCCAGCTCGAAGAGTGCAATGGGAAATGCCTCCAACAAACTTCCAGCCATCTCCATATTATCATGCCATCAAGATGGAAGCCTGGAAGCTTTCCAAGATGATGTTACAAATGTATACAAATGTTTGGGCCGGAATAAAAGGTCCATGGAGTGTTCAAACAATTTTGCAACTCCTTGGCCAAAGCCAAGGAGTCACGCTCAGTGTGCGGCAATGGCTGCTGGGACCGCAGACCACAAGCACAAACCTCGAAAGATTGTTTCATCAGTCTGTGGCAGAAGGTACAAATGCTACAGGCTGCTACAGGTTTTCATTGCATCCAAAGAAGTTGCTGATTCCAAAGTCTCCCGCCGAGGTTCCAAAAGTTGGGATAAAACCGCCGCTAGCTGCTCCATCCCAACATGGGACAAACGGACAAACATGTCCCATCTGGGCGTCTGGGAATCCCCACTTCTCCAATCCCCTGATTTGAGGTCTGGCAAGAAAAAGTAAAGACCCAGGTCCTAAGCCACAGATCGGGGGCTCTCCATGATGTTTCACAAACAAACCTGACATGTTCTTTCTTCCATTCTGGGGATCATTTCCCCGGTAGTTTCATAAAAACATATAAATACCAATACCATAAAGATCACTTCACATAAAACCCACCGACTGACTGGTGAATCATGATAAATCTCCATAAAATTCTACAGGAAATCTCACCATTTAGATTCTTACCCAGCTTGAAAGCCAGTCACAGGCCCAACAGCTGAGAGATCCACTGCATAGAGACCTCCAAGCCTCGGAATGCGAAAGCCCTGTGAGCATTTGGAGATGGATCAAGACTATATTGGTCCAAAAAACATCAAAAAACCATGGATAGGCTAATTTTGCTTCAGCTTTGGAGCCCGACGCAAGGGCAGCATAACAAACACTGATCAGCATGGCGCGGCCTCATTTGCGAAAGCGGGCACGGTGTCAAGAACATTGTGCGTGTTAATGTGTGGTATGGGTCTCAAAATCCTAGTATCTTGGTGCTCACTCCCAAGTGATTGCTAGTTGTGGATGTTCAGCCCAAAAAAAGTCAGTAGTTTGACAGCTACAAAATTGTCCAGAGTCAAGGTTTAGAGCCGGGCTCAATTTGAATCAACCTGCGCCGACTTGGCTGGCCGAACCTTGTGCGCACTTGGCTCCAACTTCGGCCCAACTTCGGCCCACAGACTCAACTTGTGTTTCACACCTCTTTTTTGGCCTCGCTGGAGGTTCGTGTTGGGCAATGTTCCCCATGTTGGGCCCAACTTGGTGCGAAGCTGCTGCAAAACGGGGCCAACTTGCGCCATGTCAGGCCCAACTTAACGTAAGGCCAAGTACGGCCAAGTTTGGTCCAAGTCGGCTTAGGTTGGGCCCAAGTAGGCCGTGTTCAACCTGCATCGCCAGCTACCATACTCCTCAACTTCGAAAAGCCGTTCCCCACCCTTACAATTTCAATGCCGGCTTCCAGCACAGAGCCTTTCATATAATCGGGGTAAGGGCGGCGCTCGTCGCGGAGCGACCAGAATATAGTACGATACTTATCGATTATATCTGGATGAATTGGGTTTGACCCAGACCCCTCTGTCATGATCCAAAGCTTGCGCAATCTTCAAGCTGGATCGATGCTAAGTTCCGGACTTTTGGCAGGGGCAATCTCTGCCTGGAGGTGGGAGGCAAGCATTGAAGGCCATCCTTGTGGAAATGACGGGGACAACGGGGACACTAACCAATGTGCCTTGACGTCAGATGGTCCACACCAAAATCGTCCCTGAGGTTCTGGCGATGGTCGTCAAGGAAGCAGGAACCCCGATCCCGACCTAAGGGTCACACCCCAGGTGCCATCCCATCTCCCCGCAGCAAGACACAAAAACCGATCACGGGCCGCCTATTCCAATGCTGGTGGTCAAATGTAGTTCGATGATTCACCTATCATTTTAATGGTGATGTTCCATTGCAAACTGTTACAATACAATATGTTCCCCTTTTTTTCATGGAATTTGGTGATCTATATATATATATACGTATATAATATTATTTATTGAAATTGCGATTTTAGTGGAGTTAATCACCAGATGGTACACCCTCATTTCACCCACAAAACACCTATTTAAGGATGCAAAGCGGCTGAGAACCCCGTGAGTGCACGGAACACACCGACCTGGGCAACGGCACGGGTCGGGAAACGATCCTTTGCTTTCCCAACGGTCCCAACGCCTGCGAACTGGAAAATCACCATGTTTCAAGGGGATCTAGCATCAAACTAAGGATCCCAAAAAGCCGTTTTCGCTGTGTCAAAATCCCAAAGGGTATGACTCGGCTTGGCAGCTGGCAACTAAAGGTGATGGAGCACTCCACATCCCGAAGGACCTGGAAGCATTTTGGGTGTCACCGAGGAGCCAGAGATTCATCCTCCAAATTCCAGCTGGATTCGCCTTCACAGGTGGAATCCTGTCATCCAACTGGTGGTACGGATCGATTTATAAAAGCATTTGCCCCATGGTCTCATAGCGCTTCATCGTTTTGACTGCCAGGAAGATTTTGTAGTGCCCTAGGAGGCGCATGGTTTCTTCGCGTTCCAAAGTTCGTGCAACTTCTTCAAAACACGGGTGAGCAGTGAGCAAAATCCGGGCATGTGTAACCTAAGAAATTGAATGTTTCATCTCCCTTCATGTCAGCAAAATTATCATGCAGAAGTTGCTTCACTGGGCCGTCGCACCCTGCCATCACACCCAAATAGCCCAAGAGAATTGGTACTCGACGCCTCGCGCTGGTGCTGCGAAGTGCACACTTAGCACACGGACCCCGGTCAGCAAGCTGAGGTGCCAAGGGACCCACAACTCTGATACCTACGGGACCTACGGACATCAATTTGTCAGTTTTTAGTGTTAAACCATTGTGGTGCAACATATTTTCGAGCCATCTCCATTTAACAAGAACCCACCATGTTGGGATATTTGAAAGTGTGAAATTTCCCGCAACCTGTCCAAAGTGTCCCTTGAAGTCTGACGGCGCACCCGAAGTTGTCTCCCAGGATACCAGCCAGGAGTGTTCCGGCCTTGGACGTTTCATGATCCGGTGGGATTATTTACCCACTATTCAGTGAAAGAAATGGAGCCCAAACTGATGTGCAACTGGGCAAAATTGCAACTGAATCTGCCACTTAACCCAGTTGCAACTCAAGTATTTATCTCAAGAATTCACTGTGATTCACTACCACTTGGTAGATAACCTGGTTGCACAGTTGGTAGATCATCTGCTTATCATCAGGCTTTGCAAGAACCCAACGAAACAACCGGGAGGTTGCTGAATTATTGGCCCAGCATTCACAGGAGCATGTCAACACAATGACAACTCCTAACTTATGATGTGTGGACAAAAATAGGAGTACAATCTTAGAACAATCTTAGTACAAGACATGTTTCCACTACTACAGAAAATATATTCTAGGCAAATCTTTCCAACAAAGAACGCAAAATCAGAGCTGTCAAGATGCATCCGGTATTCTAGTTACAGTACACCTTGCATGCTGGAAAATCTCCCATCAAAATATATTTGATGCAGTGACTGCAGCGATCTTCGCAGTTTCCCATGATTTTCCCGCCATGCCTGATCAGCACCATAAATTCGCGCCACTCCTCTAAGCCCTCGCGCCGCAAAGCCAAGATATCCGACGGAAGCAAGCAACGCCACCTGCTGCACCATGCCAAATCATCCAAGGTCAAAAATGGAAGATTCCCAGCTTCAAAAGAAGATGTCCACAAAAAAAGGAGAATTGCCACCGCCAGGTGATATAAAATATCAGGTGATATCCTCTTCAAGTCCCACGTGTTCAACTTGAATCTCCCACCGTCTCTTCAGCTTTCCGCAACTTGTCTAACTTTCGGCACCAATGACAGGGCATCTAACCCTTCACAGTTTTGCTGAGTCCCCATATTTTTGCTAAGTAAATCCCAATCTTCGCTGGTTAAATCAAAACCATCCCGAGCCTGGTCCGTGACCAGCGCCCATTCCAGGCGCCAGGCTGTGGTCAAGGGCGAGATCACCTGGAAGCAAAGCCCAAAAAGAAAAAAAAAAACATGGGATTGAACCTTTGAAAAGAGTGGAGATTCGGAAATGTCACAGATTTAACTTAAGGATATGAAAAGTTAATGGATTTAAGCAAGAGAGATGATGATTTCAGAGACAACCGAGTCGGTTTTCACGTGCACAACCGAGGCACCTTCCTGATTTAAGCCGGGAAAAGTTTAGCAAGAAATATACATGTGGATATAACCAGCCAGAACTACTATTGTTAAGCAAAAAAATATTGTGTTTTATATAATATCATTGACTCAACAAGACCTGTAGATTTACGCAACCAAAAGATTCAATTTCAGCAGCCAAATGGAAATGCGATGTCAAACATCCGTGTACTGTAAGAGATTTGCCAAAGTCCAGGGATAAAAGCAAAAAAGATTGGGAGTTCAGCAAAAAGCAAATGGATTTACTCCAGGTGCAACAAGTGGATTCAATGGAAATATCCCATGTTCAATAAAAAAAATCATCAACAGAAGGGTGTTCTTTTGCACTGAATCATGGTTGTTTCAGGCAGAGGAGCCACCAAACAAAAGCATAGCAACCAAAAATACTGGTGTTGCTAAGCGAAAATGGGTTGACCAAAAAAGAGTGGGTATACCATCCATCTGGTGACTCAAGCAACCTTTGAACATGGAGTTTCACCATGAAATGGCAAACAAAGAAAAAAGCTGCGGGTGCATCCCAGTACCCCATCACATCCTAAGGCAATCTAGTTTTGAAAGGAAAAAGCACCAAAAAAAACTGTTTTCTTATAGTAAGCCTTCAAAAAGACAGTGATTCATCAGGCATCACTGATATCCAAGCCCAGTGGCATCCAACTCAGCGGCTTCGCCTGCGGTAGCTGCGAGTTCCACAGGGGAAAAAATGTGGATCTAATCCAACATTGGGGGATTTAACCCGTAAAAAACCTAACCAAAAATGCCAAAGAAAGGCACTTTTGATGGCACAAGTTGGAATTTAACCAGCCAAAATGGGATTTGGTCAGCCAAAGATTTCATCAACCACAACTCAGAATTTGATAATCATGAATGGGGCACAGAAGCGGTAACACCAGCAAACCATTTGGGGATGTCACGATATCACCAACGATGTCAAAATGGAAGAAAGGAAGGAGCAAAAATGGGATTTCACGAACAAAAGAAAAGCTTGGTGTCCCCGAACAAGAACAACGTGAATAGGGAAATTTTGTGGTCCCAGTAGATTGTGCATACACCTAATGTGAAAATGACGGAAAACATCGGAAAACCTTGTGCCAAACAAGTTCATCGAATGGAAGGGAATTCTCCCCTAGCTACCTTATGATTCTTGTGGAGTGAACAACCAAAAAACGCAAACTGGGAACCAACACCGTTTGCAAAAGTAGGGGCCGCAAACTCTAGGCCCTTGAACGTTTCGTCACAAACTGCGGTCAAGTCTCTGAAAAAGAAGCAAGCCACTAGCAAGACCTGCAGGCTTACTACAAAAATCGGTCTCCAAATGGGGGGTGACAAGACCCCCCCCCACGGCATTGACTTGGGGTAAGTGTGACCCCGAGGCGCAAGGCTCAAAAAAGTGGTACCAATGGACAGCTGCAAACCATCTAACACATCCAGCCTAGCCTGAAGGGTAGACAATTTTGAGCCATACTCGTCGCACAGTTCATGCATCTGTGTGCGCACATGGGTCCAAATTCGAGACTTTGGGACCCACAAATGTTTGCCCGTTTTTAGCTGTCCATCCCATTCTTTTGAGCCTGTTCAATCTGATAGCTGCCGACTCCTGCTTCCTCTATGAAGTCATACACTGCCTCCCACACACTTGAGCATGAACTTGTCACGTGATTGGAGATTCCTGCCCCTTCATCAATCTTGCTTAAGTCAGAGAAAATTCATGAAATATCAGCTCCACAAACTAGATTTTATGATCCAGCTCAAAGAGGTCTCACAACAAAGCCAGCAGCAAACGGAGAAAACCTTTTCTTGAATCCACCTACAGAACCAATGAAACCATTTCTGGTGCTTTGGGCCTTCTGGTTGGCAGCTGGTCGGCAGGTTCTCCATCTGTACCTCCCAGCAGTACGACACTGGAGGATGTGCGACTTGGACAGCCGTTCCACTCAACCGCCTCCGTCGCGGTCGCAACGCTGCCAGACCCGCTGAGACAGAAGCAGCGACCTCAATTTCAGCAGCATGGACTGGGAACGGAAAAAGAAGAAAACGTTTCTCGGAAAAAGATGGAAAAAGGATCAGGCCTGCAAAGATGGAGAAGCTGTTGGCTGGTGCGCCTGCATCATGAACAACAGCCGTGGCGTAAAGCACGCAAGTTTAGGTTCAATTTGAACCACAATCTTAAAGGACCTTGTGTTCATCATCAACATGAATAGAAGAAGATCGCGCCAGAATCCTTCACCATCCAAAAAAAAGGAAACATGTTCACCAAGCATTCCCTAATGCCAAAACAGCTCTAGCAAAGGAACAAAGGTTGACAAAACCATCCTTATACATCGACATTGGTCGCTTGGACCCGCAAAGGTGCCGCTGACCTCGCCTGGGGTTTCTCAGCGAAAGAAACAGCATGCTCCGCCTTGGTCCAAGTTTGGAGAAAGTCCTCTACTTCTCTCGCCCGAAAATCTAAAGTTATTGAATGCCCAATAGAAACTGAACGGTTCTTGAGGGGACGCCTTTCATTTTACTCCGATGTTTTCAGCTTTTGATATGTTGATCATCAAATGTTACAGCCAGATCACACAGATTTCCAGCGGCACCGCGGCACCCTGAGCTTCGAACATTCTGCACCCAGCGCTCCTGGTCCCAGTTGCGGTGTCATCATTCATGTGGCATCCAAAAAGGTTTTTATTTTAGGACCAAGATTGGCAAAGTCCTGACTCTCGGATGACTTTAGGACTATTTAGGACGATATTTTTTAGGATAAAAAAAATGGCTTCAGTGGTTTAAATTGTACACAATTCTTGAGCTGTATCCACTTTGCCGACGAACATTCCATCAACGGCAACATCTGAGATTGAACCCCAGTTCATTGCCTTAAGCCGCGTCGGTCGCGTCGGTGCCACAAGCATTGGCGACTTGGACTGCTGTGAAGGGGTACCTCCTATTGCGGCGATCCCGGCTATCCCAGCTATCCCAGCTGTCTCTCTGATGTCCTCGAATTTGTTTTTGTCCATGGATCTCCAACCATCTTTCACCACAAGATGTTTGAGATGTTGTCTTTCGGGGGTGAAATCGGGATCCCTCCAATTTCGGGCAGGTCCATCTTTTTTGGCTCTTCATGAGACTTCATGAGGTCAACATCTTGAGCCCTGGCTGCAGGCATTTACAGCTCCAAGGGACTGGTGTCTTAGCCATCCTCAGTACACCGAACCATCCCGTGTGAACAGCATTTCCTGATTGTTCCATCTCTTCCAACCACTCCCCCCAAAAAAAGGGTCCAAATCATCAACTCTCCCCAAAAGAGCTTGACACTTTTATACTCAAAATAGCTATTTTTCGGTGGCTCCGATTGGTACCCACTGGCTCAAACCGGCCACTTTAGGGTCACCAACCTCGGTCCACCAGGGCCTCCCTGCCATCCCACCGGCTTGTCGTGGCATCCGTTCCATCCGCTCGGACCAGTCGAAACAGCTGTGCCGAAGCTGTTGCCGAATCCGAAGCTCCTGCCACGTGATGAACCAATCGGTCACTGCTGGTTATATATGGTTATATGATATAGCAACTCTTGGGCTACAACTATGGGTGAATGAAAAACACTTGCTGATGAACTTATATTTTATCAACTGATTTAACTTAATTAGCTTAGTTCGCTTAATTAACTAGAATTACTTAATTAACTAGATTGACTTAATCGACTTAATTAACTGAATCAGTGTATTTAATTTAATTAACTGGATCAACATGGATTAACTAACATCAAGCAGTAGTTTCACCTCTAATTGAGCAATGTTCCAAACCTTTCTGTCATTGGGGTGAATATGGGATTCCCAGGTCCTGGATGAGAAGAATCCCCCAAGGTCATACACGTCTTTAGATTCTTGACTATGAATTGGCTACGGTGAATTTGCGAATCCCAAAGTGGCTATTTTTCTATCCATAGTTTCACCGAACCATGGTGTTTCTGTTCTCCTGTTGCTCCAACCAATGCACCTTGGGCGGCGCTTGATGACGCTGCAGCACCTCGTACTCAGAGGTCTCGGCTGCCGCGGCGAACGCGGAGGGACCAGAGGGGCTGGCGTCGGCGTCGGCGGCGGAACTGGAGCTTTCTTCGCCACCTGGAGGTCGACATGGAATTTTGGGGACAAACATGGTGGTGAAAACCTTGGTGCCCTACCCTAAAATAGCTGGTGAATGGTTGTTCCCCCAAACATGGTCAAAAGCAGGTTTTGACCCATTCCCCACACGGAAAATGGAGGTGTCTTTCAACTTTTTCTTAACTTCAAAATGGAAAGATTTTGGAAGGGAATTGAGTTGAATTAAATGCGTTTCGTTGACAAAAGATGGTGGAATGAAAAACCAACAGCAAGAGTATAGAAGGAAATTGACCGAGAAAAACGAGAAGAAAGTCGAAAGTAGAAATTCACAAACAAAAATGATGCCTCTAACCAGATTTTGAGCAACAAAAGAATTCAAAAATCTAACAGATCTTCTCAAAATAGGCATTTTTTAAACTCCACAAGATTTGGGAGATGAATCTCTACCAGGTAGCCTGGAATTTCCTCCTCCTGCATCTCTACCAGGTAGCCTGGAATTTCCTCCTCCTGCATCTCTACCAGGTAGCCTGGAATTTCCTCCTCCTGCATCACTGTGCTAGATCTTCTTGTCTCAACTGCTGAGGCCTCAGAAATCTCAGATGTTAAGCTCGGAATCCGCATGTGGCGCTGTATCCAAGAGGGTGAAGCCGATGGCGACCCCTCTGGTTTTCCTTCCGAAGGTCGTTTCTTGCCACTTCGTCGAACAGCTTCGGGAGGCTCCACGTGAGACGGGGTATTTGGTGGGGTTTGCGGTGCTTCGCCAAGATCTTCGCTCAACTCACCTTCCACTCCAGTGATACAGAGATGGTGCTTGAAAGCTCGCGCAGCGATAGGTCTTGGAAGATTGCAAAGTTGCTGTCGAAAGTCAGCCGGCAGCTGCTTCGGATCAAACATCTTGGCAAACCTCACCGAGGATTTCAGGCAGGTCAAGTTCTGGCGCATGGTCCATGGGTGACAATATGACTCATAGAAAATCTGCAGAGTCGCTCCACTGGGATTTCTCATGTGGGATCCACAATAACGGTTAATCCAATACTAGTGGTTTATGGATGAATTTTTGTACACCCCTTGCCCCCTTTCCTCTCCTTCTATTGTAACCAAATAAAATTGGTAAAAAAAAAGTAAGTTCCCACTATTTTAGAATTGGATTTTACCAAAGTCTTTCTGTTTGGGGGGATTGCAATATGCCCTTCGGTAAACTAACATAACATAGATGACATAGCTAGCGAAAGTCCCCATTTCTGGTTGATTTACCTCTTTAAAATGCTGTGATGTTCCAGTTCGCAAACTGTTAGTTTACCAGAGGTTTCCCATTCATCTCCCCAAAAATCACCATTTGTTAGTGGTTCAATCACAATTTTCATCGCGGATCCCCCATGGCCCGCCCCATGGGGCCCCCCTGGCCCGCCAGTCGCTCCTGGAGGTGGACGGTGCTTTTTGGTTGGCACTCTGGGGTCGTTTTGGAGCCGAAATGGGATCCTGCAAACAAGGGGATGGCCTGGGATTCCCACAGAAAAATTGGGAACAACCAACAAAATGGTCATGGATTGTTTTACATGTGGGGGAGACTGTGGGAGTATAATTATTATATATTATTATTATTATTATTATT